>Ga0099825_1006664_pt1 | contig 14342 bp, 10 predicted proteins | sample SiratroredBW_FD_76838 | JGI IMG/M metagenome (GOLD analysis project Ga0099825, IMG submission 76838) | Root nodule microbial communities of legume samples collected from California, USA - Siratro red BW | ecosystem: Host-associated > Plants > Roots > Nodule | place: USA: California | collected... | reverse complement strand
TGATTGGTGTGTGGTGTGGTGTGGGGGTGGTGGTTTTGGGGTTTGGTTTGGTGGTGGAGGTGAGGGGGGTGGGGTGGTGGGGTGGGAGGGGGCAAATGTGCTTGCCTTTTGTTTTATGTCAAAATTGAAGCTTATCTTTCTATGTGTTTCCTATTGGTGGCTTAATTTGTAGTGGCTGGTGTCTCAGAATGCAGCAAGATCACAGAAAAAAGGTGGATTTTTTGTTTCTTCTCCTCATTATGCTTTACTCTAGTTAATTGCTTCACAAAAAATATTGCTTTTTTCAAGTTTTTCTCTGTCCCTGAATGAATGATGGGGTGCCCTTTTTGTGACCGAGCAGAGTAATGAATGATAAAAATAAAAATTTTGTCTTGCTCTGTGCTGGTGGGTTACTTTACTTCTCGGAATTTTGGATGACTTAAGTCTAAGTGTGGGAGTGAGGCTCTGCTAAGTTTCTTCCATGGGGGGGCTTGTTATGATGTTTGGTAGCTCTCAACTGATATTTAGGCCGCCAGTGACATAATTTCTCTTCCCCACGTGACGTTTGGTTGCCAAGGTCTTTATTTTTTTCACCATTTTTGTGGGGGTCTAATGTGTTGATGAATTTTGCATGCTTCTTCTTTTAACTGGTTAGGTTGCATTCGTGGGGTTGATCTTCCATCCCAATCAACCCACCCTTCTGCTTTTCTTTGTTTCTACGTCTTCTGAGATGTGTTTTGCACGCTTTGGGTGCGTCGTACAAGATTGACTCTCCCAAATAAACGTGGTGAATGACAAGAAACGGTGAATTGGGGGAATAGAAAAGTTCTAGTCTAGGAATTGTGGTGTGTTTATGATCTATTCTGATGATACGATCAGATTACTGAAAATATAGTTTCTACTCTCAGAGTCTATTGTTCTTCAATACCAAGTTAGTTCCATAATGTAAATTCAATGTGTATTGAGCTTATGGATGGATCATGGATTCTGAGATATAAATTACTTTCCCTTATAAATTAGCAAAGACTATTTATTTATTATTTTAATTTCAAGTTATCTAATTTGAAAACTTGTTTCCCATTTGTTGCTTTAGTTTGATTTATTAACTTTTGTAGATAACCAAACCTGGGCATGCCTGATTTTCCTATGTGGATCACTTTTATATCTTTGCCACAGGGTTCAATGGAGATGGAATTTTTCTCTGATTATGGCGATGCCAGCAGGTACAAAATTCAAGAGGTCATTGGGAAAGGCAGTTATGGTGTTGTTTGCTCAGCTATTGACACTCATACTGGCGAGAAAGTAGCAATTAAAAAGATACATGATATCTTCGAGCATGTTTCTGATACTGCACGAATTCTCCGGGAGATAAAGTTGCTTAGACTTCTTCGACATCCTGATATTGTTGAAATTAAGCATATTATGTTGCCTCCTTCGAGGAAGGACTTCAAAGATATTTATGTCGTTTTTGAGCTAATGGAGTCTGATCTGCATCAAGTCATAAAAGCCAATGATGACTTAACAAAAGAGCACTATCAATTTTTCCTTTACCAGTTACTTCGAGCATTGAAGTATATTCACACTGGTATTCTTCAATATCTGATAGTTAGTTTTTCATCAATATCTTATTTGAATGCAGATTGTGCTAATAGCTATGCCTTATTTTCAGCACTTGAATGAAATGTAATTGAACTTGCATCATTACTTTGCATTTCTCTTTACAAAGATGTCAGCATTATGTATATCAATTTTTTTTCTCTAACTGTTGTTGACTTTTTTTTCACCTCCCTGCTGGATCTGCTTAAACTTATATAATACGTTTATGATTTGACCAAATGTTTTACTGATTCATTTGCCCTTTTTTTATATATATATATATATATATATTTTACTTTGTCTATTAATCAACATAAGTTTGCTGACTTCAATGTCAGTATTATTGCTTATCTAATATTTGTCAACACGTTGCAGCAAATGTCTACCATCGAGACTTGAAGCCAAAGAATATATTAGCCAATGCTAACTGTAAACTTAAAATATGTGATTTTGGGTTAGCTCGAGTTGCTTTTAGTGACACACCAACAACTGTATTTTGGACGGTATTCCATCACAACATTTCCTGTTTGTTTCATACCAATTTTACAGCTTTGCTAGACAACGGGTCGTTGATGTTTTCTTGCTTACTTAATATATTTATTTCTATAGGATTATGTTGCTACAAGGTGGTATAGAGCACCAGAGCTCTGTGGATCCTTTTACTCAAGGGTATGACTTTTTCAAGATTCTTTTGGATGTCGTATAAATGAAGAGAACCAATTTCTGCATAGTCTTGAATCTCCATACCCTAATTCATGCTCAATAGTTTTGTGTGGAAATTGCATATCAACCCATGATACATGCTTTCTGTTATGTTCTTTCCCCTCAATAGCTAAAAGTAAGACCCAAGACCAATCTGTTATTTATTATGAATTATTAGTCCACTGGTTTCTAGTTTCTGTTAGTTTTGTGTCTGCTGGTGGGTTAACACTAAGGTATTGAATGCAGTATACCCCAGCAATCGATATTTGGAGTATAGGTTGCATCTTTGCTGAAGTATTGATAGGAAAGCCTCTTTTTCCTGGAAAAAATGTTGTCCATCAGTTGGATCTGATGACAGATCTGCTTGGTACTCCCTCGCTCGATACTATATCGCGGGTAATTGTTTTTTCTCTGTAGAGGGAAACTGTCAGCATTTGCTTAACTTAATTTTACCAACTTTGTTATTTTCTTTGGTGACAATTTTGAATCTTTGTGTTGGATGCAGGTACGCAATGATAAGGCACGAAGATACCTGACTAGTATGAGGAAAAAGCAGCCTATACCATTTGCACAAAAATTTCCTAATGCAGATCCTTTAGCACTACGACTACTTGAAAAGTTGCTCGCCTTTGATCCAAAAGACCGGCCTACTGCTGAAGAGGTTTGTTATATTGTTCTCTATGGTTTGTGTGTGTGTTGAAAAATCATTCTAGTCACACAAGTAACTGTTTCTAGAGCTTAGGCTTTTTCTTTTGGAGTTTGGACAATAGAAATGTGTAATCAATCACACAACAGTTACATTGATGTGCAATAATATGTGACTTCCTTGCTAAAGAACTCATTTTCAGGCATTAGCTGATCCTTACTTCAAGGGACTTGCAAAAGTTGAGAGGGAACCATCATGCCAGCCTATTACAAAAATGGAGTTTGAATTTGAAAGGAGAAGAGTCACAAAGGAAGAAATTGGAGAGTTAATTTTTCGTGAGATTCTAGAGTACCATCCTCAACTATTGAAAGACTACATAAATGGAACAGAGAGAACTAATTTTCTGTACCCAAGGTTTTTATTTTTTGTTTTCGGTTTATTCTTCAACTGGTTATCTTTTTTTCCTTAATATATTTTTTTCATGTTTTACCCTATTATTCTTCTCCTTACCTTAATTGGTGCTTATTCTTCACAGTGCTGTTGATCAATTCAAAAAGCAGTTTGCTCATCTTGAGGAAACTGGTGGCAAAAGTAGTCCAGTTATGCCACCTGAAAGAAAGCATGTGTCACTTCCCAGGTAATTAGTTAATGTAGTAACTCATTGGATTTTAATTGTCATTTATTATTATCATGCGTTGTTTGCAAAAGGTTCTTTTGATTATATTATACTTAACACAGGATTGAATATTCTATGATGAATGTTAAATACACTAATGGCTGTATGAGTTGCATAAAAATTATGTTATGTGCAAATAGGAACTGGCATACAGACAACTGATTTTGATGTGATACAAGTTCTAGTTTAATCTTCCATGTTAGTACACAACTTAATGTCAAAGTGGTGTTGATACCTTGTAGTCAATGTTGCTTTTGTGCATGGATGCTACCACTGTTAAAACTTGACTGGTCAAGGTATTAAATAATAATTTAATAATACATAAAATATGTTAAAGAAACATGATATCTTAATTTTATAATGCTAAAAACTAAAAATGAAGCACCGTTTTATAGATTCTTGACATTTGACACGCACACAAAAACGTCCAAATCAAATGTATCATAATACTTGTGTCTAAATTTCAACATATCACAACAATGTCTATTAACAACAATATCAACTTTGCATCTATAATTAAAAAATTATAGTTAATATTTTAAGTTTTTTTTTTTCCATTTTTCTAAGAAAAAGTAGCAAAGGTGTCTGTTAAGTATTTTTTTTTATAGCTTCACTAGGAACTGGTTTTTGGCCTTTTCTTTTTGTTGATTTTCTTGTTCATTGACTTGTTTTTCTTAAGGCTGATTTAGTGGTATATTTGGAGCTGGTTTTTCATTTGAAGTAATATTTATCTGAGCCATAGTTTATATTGCAGTTAATTAGTTTCTGTGTAGCCCTTTTCGTATTTTATTTCCCCACCATCTTATTTAGCTGCCTTTTTTGAATGAATGTCTGAGCATGGCATGAAAGAAATTGACCAAATTGATTTTCTTATTTTCTGTTTGGAATTATTGACAGGTCAACAATTATACATTCAAATATAGTACCCACAAAAGAGCAATCAAATATTACTTCAAGCAAAATCAGGCCAACAACTGAGGAATACAACAATAATTCCCGGGATACAGAAAATCCTGCGCCAAGGTCCATTCAGGGTCTGCAAAAATTTTCACTTGGTATGTCATTGTTGTCAATTATCACCATGCTTGTCAAGTTTATGAGCATTGCCAGTAATTGATTAGCAAACATTCTTGTTTTCAGCAAAACCTGGTAAAGTTGTTGGGCCGGTTATTCCATACGAGTATGCAAGTGTTGTCAAGGGCTCATATGAGCCCAGAACATTTATGAGAGGTTCTGCTCTTCCTTCTCAACCTACTCCCCCGACGAATCTTTATCAAAGATTAACCCCTGAGAAACAAGAAAGGTCAGCAACAGAAGCTGACAAGTGTGTATCTTTACAATCAAAACTTGCACAGCAATGTTGTGTAAATGGCCAAATAGCACCAGAAATAGCTATAAATATTGATTCCAACCCTTTTTTCATGACACGAGCAGGAGTGAACAAGATAGAGCAGGATGACAGAATAGCCATTGACACAAAGTTGCTGCAATCAAAGGCTCATCAATTTGGTGGGATTAGTACAACTGCTCATAGAAAGGTTGGATCTGTTCAGTATGGTATAACAAGGTTGTTCTAGAAGAATGTTGGCTTGTGAATAGTTTGGCCAGGTGCAGCACAAGAGAAGTTTCTTTATAGTAGAGAAGTAGTAGTCTGTGGTGGTGCTTTGTGTAAGATGATTACATGAGTTAGTGCTTCACCAGAAAGAACCAGCTTTCTCTTGTCAAACCTTGTAAACATTGGTTTCAGTTATCAATAAACTGAACAACTGAAACTGAGTCCTATCTTGTAATTCAATGCACACAATCCTTTCCCTAGATATTTTTCCTTTTTAAATTTCCTGCAATGACTATTTTGCAAATTGCAATAAATAAATAAATCAGACTGGTACATGTACTGGTAAATATGTTAAATATGCTACTTGTTTTATGCGTGTCATGCACACGGGATATAAAGGAGATTCATTGTTTAACCATAGTGGTTTAATCCCCTTTGGCCATTATAAAGACATATTCCTCACAAGTTTCTTAAACAACTGGATTCCATTTAAAAAATTATCAATGGCTCAAATTCTATTGAATTTTCCTCACCTACGCATAATAACTATTCATCCTTGAAAGTAGGTTTGGTTCGTGCATGATTTCCTTCTATTTTTGTTTTTTATGTTACCAAAAGAAACAGACATTTCATTATTTTATGGAAAGAGAAATACCCCTAACATACCTTTTTTAAGATGTAGTTCTGGATCACATGGTTCAGATTAATATGCTACGAAAAGACATTACCAGGTGATTTTGGATCATATGGTTCAGATTACACTTCACATTTTAGAATAAATTTTATATAAAACTTTAGTTGAATTATGGATAGATTGTGATCCAGGTAAATTATCTAATATTTTTTCGTTAAAAGAGTGTGTTTTGCTACCAGTGGTCTTTATTGGAACAAATAGTTTTAGCATTTGATTGAATGCGACATCACTGTATTTCATATGATTTTGAAAATATGAACAAACATGTGCCCACCTTTAGCCTCCTGGAGCCACAATGGCCTTCCATGTGGAGGAAGTTACTGCAGCTACCTTTTGGAAGCTCTATCTATTAGCTACCTACACAGGATAAGATTAACTTTATGTGGAGGCTAGCTTTCAGAATGTACATCCACTTATAACTCTTCCTTTTTTCCTGCTTCTTACTTCAGAATAGTTAAATTGGTAACGGTGGAAAGTGTGATGCAAAGAGACTTGTGACTAGTTACTATCCTATCACAAAACCTGGTGGATCACTCCTCCGTCACAATAATGTTGCATTGCAGCCCACATAATAGAACTGAAGATAAAAATCAAGAGAAATAGCCACTGCCTGCTTGGCTCTGAAATGTAACATTGTTGGTTGATTTGCATTAATCATTGATTTAGGTGATAGATTAAAAGCATTGACAAGAATGTCCTAGAAAATGAGGTAAATTTGAATTTGAAACTGAGAGCTGAGATAATGCATCTGAATGATTTGGTCGCTTGTTTATTATTTGGCATTTACTGCATATGCAACTGCAAACAAGGCGGGGCTCACCAATAAAAGTCTGAGTCAGTTCATGTGCTGACCATTAAGTTATAAGCAGGTTGAGAAAATCCTCATTCCTCCCTCCCTCCATGAATATTCCTCACCAGCTGCAAGCATTTATTTTTCTTTTTCTAAACCTAATTCCTGATATTGTTGCAATAAGTTTGCTCCACTGGTATCTTCTTTCATTCACCTACAACCCCTAAAATGGATGACAAAACTTCCCTTTTTCTTGTTACAACCTTTTGTGGTGCCATGCCTGCCTAGTCACTCCTATCACAGAATTTTCTTTAATTAAAGATGTTTAATTCAAGATTTGGTTATCATCCTTCACACCATAGTAGAGAAAAAACATAGACACATTCACTAAACTGTATACCAAATGTGTGCATTAAAGGTTAGGTCACAGAAATTATTGAAATGAAATTGTGATTAAAAAGTTTTGCTCATAAGTTGAATGTAGTTAGTATTTGGTGTTATAATGTTGTATCTGTGTGCTGATTAGCTTCTTGGGGGAATAATGGAAACATGTCAATAGGTAGCCCTAGAGGCCTACCATGTGAGAGTTTCGTTTGTTTGCACAGTAAAATGATTTTGAAGATGTTAATGTGTCCAAAAGAAGAGCAAGGGTGAATAAATAACCGGGAAACAGGGTCTGTTGCAAATGGTGAACAGAAACAAAACTCAGGTAGGATGTCCACACACGTTTTGCAGATAGATTAGATGTATGATATTGAATTACAATAGCTCTCTCATCAATGATATACATGCCAAGGTCCTTTGTATCAATTTCATTCAAATTTCGTACAAGAAATGGTGGTACGGACCCCCATTACCTTACCCCCCGGAACCATAAAAGAAAAATAATGAAGGATTGAAAAAATTGTGTGGCATTAAATAAAAAGAGTAGTGTAGTGTGTGAATGTGACAAGAACAGAGGGATCCGAGTGGGTCTGAGCACATGGAGTCCCATATGCCCAACACAACCAAATCTCTCATACAATCCCAATGACCCAATCCGCCGATTGGTTTCCTTCTTGGAAACACCACCACCTCCCCTCTCTGATTCTCCACCACACTCTCTCAGGGCCACACCATCCATCACTAATTACGGATCCCTCACTAAAGCTGCAACACCAATCACCACCATATTAACAAACACTCATTCATACACACATGCATCAATCATCTTTTCTTTTCACTCTCTCCTAATCAAAATTTCAACTCCACTAATCCCATATGTCTAAATCTTTTAATCTACTACTACTACTAAGTACTACCATTTGTCTTAAAATAATCAAACATTGAAAAGCTACTAGCATAGCATCAAAATCTGTAATCTTTCTGTGTCTGTATAGATTACTTTCTCACAAACATCACCGGCTTTCATCACCCTTCACTTTTTTATGTTTTCTTTATCCTTTACTCACCATAAATTAATGATTTTTTTGGGCTGTGTACATCATATGAAGACTCAATTTTTATTCGTATGTTCTTACTGTCAAAGTTACCATCTGGGTAACTTCTTTTATGAAAAAAAAAAACTGTCATTCAAGGCAGTTGATAGCTTTCCTTTCAGATTACTGATTTTTTACAGGCATTTATTGTTATGGATGCGACATAATCAATCATTTAATAAAATACTGTAGTCATGTTCAATTAACTTGTTTATCCACAGAACCAAGTTGTCCTAAATTAGCTAAGCAGAGTGTTTGATTTCCCTCAAATGACAAGTTGTTAGTTTAATATGGGTTGGGATTGATATGATTGTAGCATTTTGCATGATTAACTTGGCCTAAAAGGGTTAGAAGGGGGTTTTGTGGGGCTCAAGGTGGGGTCACTGGAAAGAAAACACGTGGCAGTCATGCGAAGGGTGGTGATGCAGATCATATGGCATATGAAAGAGAAGAGAAGAGAGTGGAGAGGCACATGGGTGGGTGTTAGGTTCAAGGAATTCATGTGAGCACATGTGCTTTCTTCCCTTTGTTTTGTGTCCTGTGGGACCATTTTTTATGCTCTCACATCTCCACTCCTCAACGGGGTTGCATTTTCAGTCACACTTGTTAAACTTTATACTTTCACCTTTACCTCATTTCAATCTTACTAGCTAAGAATCCTCACTTTCCAATGCCATTACATATTTCCATACACTATTACCATCATGCATGTGTTTAACATGTTATAATCAACCATAAATATCTCATTTCTGCTAATATGCCATTTCCCATTCTCTTGTACCACCTTCTCAGATCCATGGAAGTAGTAGTTGTCTATATTTATTTCAACTATAAGCAAGGTTTTGTATAATAAACTAATTAAAAAGCATTTTTAGTATGGAGACAAAACTTTTCTTTGTCTAGTTGTTTTAGTTAGGACTGAAATTTTACTTTGGTAGTTTATACAATAAAGATTTGGATTACTACCAAAAATGAAATTTTAATTGAGTATAGAACCAAGTCCAATCACTACTTGTGACAGACAAAAGTAGAAAACAACCTTAAAAACCAGAAGAAGAGTAAAAACTGATAGCATATATGTGTGGTTATGGCATTAAGAGGAGGAGAGTTTAGAAGAGAAGAGAGGTAAAAAAATTGATGAGGTGGAAGAGGGTGTTGGTGTGGAGCGTGAAGGCCACCTCATTGCCCCAATCCAAAACTTGGGGGCTTCTTCTTCTTGTGTTGTGAGGCCAAAACCAGTGGGGCCAGCTTCGTTGGCATTGACATTTCTAGAGCTCAACAATAATTTAACATCTTCCTCCCTCCCACCCTCCCTTGTTTGCAGCCACCACAAGACAACCTCGCCTCTCATATAACTCCCTCACACATTAATCTCTCTTCTCTTCTCCTCTCTCTCTTTCAACCCTCTTACACACACATCACATTACTACTGCTACTGTCACTGCCACTGCTACCACTTCTACATGTCATCATCATCATCCATGGAACAACAAGATAACACCCCAAAACACACTATCATACCCACATTCCTCAGAAAACCTTCAGAAGACCAGGCCAACTCCGCCGTCTCCTCTCACAAGTCTATGCATGTTTTCCGCCACAGCAGGAGGCGGTGTAGGAAGGAACTCACCGTCAAAGAGCCTGCCAAGGAAGGTGAAGATGAAGAGAAAGAAAGAGAAGAAGATGAAGACGGTGACGGTGATGACAGAGAAGAGATAGAGAGGAAGATTCATGCATTGCAGAGGATTGTGCCTGGTGGGGAGTCATTAGGGGTGGACAAACTCTTTGATGAAACTGCTGGCTATATTCTGGCCTTGCAGTACCAAGTCAAAGCCTTGAGGGCTCTCACCGGTTTCTTTGAGAAGTTGGAGAAGGAGAAGACAAAGTTTGGAGGTTGATATCATCATCAAAATGAATGAATGAATGAATCAATCAATAATCCATGGTGATGAAGCTGCTGCTGCTGCTGCATGATGGATTATGGAAGCAGCAGCTTAGGGTAGGTTCTTTTGGTTTTTCCCACAGACCCATTAGTTAGATATTTTTATTTTTTTTTTACTTTTAATTTTTCTGTTCTTGGCTGTACTTTTGGAGGTTGGGATCAAGGAAAATGTCTCCCATGTTCTTAGATTTTTATTTTTTTATTTTTTTATTTCCAAGTTCTCAGTTTCTCACTGTGTTCTTTTGATGACTTTATTATCTATATATCTTGAAAGTTGATAATCTTACGCCGCAGATTAGTGTTAGAGGTTTGATTTTGGGGAAGTGTTTTTAGGAATCTTAAGGTGTTTGATGATGATCTGAGTGAAGCTAGAGTGGGTGCAAGCGTATGATATTATGCTGTGTCTGTGTTGGATGTAGGTGGGCTATGTGTGACAGGTTTTTTTTGTTCATCTTGGTGCAGTGGGCCACCCCTATTTGGTCTTAAAATCTGGATGAGATCAGAGGTTTTTAAAGTAACATGGCACATACACATGTTGCCATTGGTCACTTTCTCTTTTATTTTGTTGTGAAAACTTTGCTTTGGGGATTTTGGAATAGGGTTGTTTGACTTTTTTGGCAGTTAGCCATTACTACCACAATAACTTTCACTTACAATGCGGTATACACAAAAAAGAGACCACCCCACTTGAATTCAATGCTTATAAATTTCACATGCCTTCTTTCTCATCCCAGGATCATCTTCCATGATTTAAGCTAAAAGCAAGCTCTTAGCCCAATCATTCCGCACCCATTATGGATCACTCTTAACTATCTTAATGGAACACCATTCCTTGCATATTTCCACTTCTCTTTTCTTTCCAAAGAAATTTTTATCAATAAGCTTCTTTGAACTTTGAAATAAAAGAGTTTTAGTACTCAAACTTGACACTCACTGCACCTGAAAACAACAAAACGTTTTCAAGCAGTAATTTTGTTTTGGTGCACATTTGCAACAAGATTTGAACAAAATCAGTGTTTCCTTAAATTTAAGAAAATGATGTACATAGTATTCTATACAATGCCACTGTTTACTTCATATAATGAAAGTGAAAGCAAAAACAAGCTAATGAAAAAAACAAGATAAAAGCAGGTGAAAACTCAGGTCATAATAAATGGGATAAAACCAAGGGTGCTCTGAGCAATGTGGCTACTACTACAGTTACACGCACTCCAAGTAAAATCTTAGTACTGTTTTGGAGATCCAACACAAGACCACACCACACCACCCTCTGGCAATCAAATTCCATAGCTCATCTGCATTCTCCAATTGCCAACTTCCTGGAACAGTCACGGTCACAATCACAGTCACAGCCACTGCAATTTTTTGGAGAATCATGAAAAGGCTTATCATGTTATGATTAAGAAGGCAGAAACTTGGGCATGTGACATCGTGCACCACTACAATGTGTATCCATCACAGCACAGAAACCATGCAGAAATGCTGCATCACCATTCAACATTAACTAATTAACCGTAGGAACATGACATGCATGGCTTGTCACAGTTACTCATCTGGGTAATATATATAACCAATAAATTTATCTACAAAGAACACATTTATATATATAATCAATATTTGTTCGTGTACAATTCTACGGAGTTAGTATTCCCGTATCTCTTATACGATAGTGTCAGTGTCACTTCATCTGGTGGAATAACTTTTCATGTTATGGACTGAAAATAGCTTAACTATAGTATCTATTTAAAATTGAAGAAAAAATAAATTCTTTGTCTATGAACTATCTTAGCAAATTGAAAAGAACATCTGACAAAATCGTGAATTTTATTTATGTTTTCTCTGTAGCAAAGTTACAATAAGTTCTTCCAAACACTTCTTTAACGGATTTAGTTTTGATTTTAATTTAATTTGCATTATATGAAAAATGTTTTTATTATAAATTAAAAAAAAGATGCAAACTTACTTAAATTTAACAAGAAAAACTGAACATTTAAAATGATATTAAATTAATTAAACTATTTAAAATAAGATAATTTCAAATTTCATAAAATTTATTTGAAATTTTTAAACTTTCAAATTCAACTTTTTTTTTTGGTTATGTGCTTTCTTTTTATCTTAATTTTGATTGTAGCATCGACTTTACAAGTATTGAGACATTATCGGATGATTACTTTTCAATTTATGTTAAATATTTTTTTTTATTGTTGTTGATATGAATAATCTTTGATTTAAATTAATTGAATTAATTTCTTGTTGTTACATATCACTGATATTTTTTCGATATTAATAAGATTTTTTTTTTACTAATGTTAGAAAGACTATTTTTTTAGGATACGAATTAGATGTTTCTAAATTAATGTTTTTGTGATTATTTTTGTGTTAGTAATTAATTTTTTTAATCATTAACACATATATCATCCTTTCTAAATTGTTTGCTAAATGTTTTCTTGTAATGTTAATTAGGCAACTTCTAATTCTAATCAATATTAATTAAGATTTTCTTTTCTGAGAAGGAATTTTTGAATTGACATTGATACTTGAAAAAAAATTTCAACCATGAACCTTATAAAAATAACATTAATCAATATAAAGACAAATAATTATAATTGATATTAATTAAAAATAAGTTTGGTCGATGTCAATTAATATTTTTTTAATGAAATACCAGTTAAAAAATAATAAAATTTTATAGAAATAACGTCACCTAATAATTGATTTAAAAATTACCAATATTAATAATTAAGTAATTTTGCATTCAATAATAATTTAAATAATTAATCCAAATAAGAAAAGTTAAAATTTACTAAAATTTGGATTATGTCACTTAAACAAAAACTATAACATTAAGTAATGAGAAAATTAAATGTATTTGTATGTTGTACAAATTGTGAAACATTCTACCTAGAGTAAAGTTAAAGTTTGATTTTATATTTTCTAAAGTGTAAGAAAAGTTATTCCCTAAAAGTAAGTGTGACTTTTAAGATAATTATACAAATATCGTCTAGATTATAAACTTGTTTTATTTTTTTATTTTTTTTGACTTGGGATTGATGCAGCTTAAATGGTACTTAAATTATTTTCTATAATTTTTTTAAATTTTTTAAATTTTTTAATGATTTTACTTATCTTAAAAATGTTTTTTACATAACTTGTCTTTAAAAATATTAACTATTTAACCAAAGTAATTGCAAATGTAATACCTTTGCTAAATTAAATAATAAAAACTTTCAATTTTATTTTATTTTTTAAAAATAGGCATTAACCTGTACATGGAAAAGAAAAAAAAAAAACAATAAAATAAATTTATGGACAAGTATTTTCATGGAATGAACAAGCTTTTGTTGAAGTTTGCTTATTGTAATTGCTCTTTTAGTAAAAATAAAAAATAGCACATAATATTATAAAATTAAGCATAGTTACGTTTGTTTTTTTAAGTAAAATTAAAAGGTGAAAAATAATAATTAAAAATATTATTATTAAAAAATTGATAGTGCCATTTTAACAAAAATGATGGAGATTTGAATTAAAAAGAAAAACAAATAATTTCAATCTTACGCAATAGACATGTTGGATAAATTGAGGGTTGGGCCTCTTGAGCTGGGGGTGACACAGTTGCAGAAGTAGAAGACTGAGAAGATTACTATTACTAACCCCGACAACACTATTTAAACCTCCCGTTTTAATAAAAATAAATAAATAATACAATGTTTATACCATTTATTGAAGACCGTGTTTGGAGTCGACCACTCTAGGACAATATCAATTACCTGATAAACTTACATGTAATAATTTTCTAATTAAATGACTTATGCCAATAAATGCTTCACAATTTTTATCTTTAAATTTTATATTTATTCAAAATATGAAATCAATAAAAAAAGAGAATATTCACATTTTTATGTTTTTTAATAAAGTTTCAATCAATAACATTTTGTTGAGAAAAAAAGTTTATTGTTAAGACGGAAGGAACATAATCTAACATCTGAACCGTTGGTTGGTGATTCTGATCTCTCTCACTTTCTATGTTTTTCTGCCTTTTTCATCAGAAAAGGTGTAAAGAAAATAGTAAAGTTAAAGATATTTTTCACTTATACCACTCTAAACCCTAGTCACAACCTTCACGAACCTCTTCTTTCCCTTGTCATTTTCCCGGAAAATCCTCTCCATTTTTCCTGGAAAATTCATCTTCCGTCTATTCGCTGACACTACTGCATACTCTCTTCACGTCTTCACTCGCTCTGTACTGTCCTTAACACTCCACAACAATACATTTATGTATTCATA
>Ga0099825_1006662_pt1 | contig 14345 bp, 4 predicted proteins | sample SiratroredBW_FD_76838 | JGI IMG/M metagenome (GOLD analysis project Ga0099825, IMG submission 76838) | Root nodule microbial communities of legume samples collected from California, USA - Siratro red BW | ecosystem: Host-associated > Plants > Roots > Nodule | place: USA: California | collected... | reverse complement strand
TTTCTTCACACCTTACCTCCTTATTTACAAATATTGTATTTTTCAGAAAAAAAACTAAATACCTGATTGTATTTACACCTACATCATACATACAAAACATACACATTAACTAAATTTAATTATTTTTTTTTTTTTTTTTTCATTTCTATTGTTATCTCTTAGGTTTTACATGCAAGTGTCTTGTGGTCTTGGAGGTTTGGGAGAAATATTAAAGCTTTGAATCTTAGTATTTGAAGTCTTTAATATTTAAGACTTGATTTTGAGTTGATTAAGGAAATTTTGAGTTTCTTCTGTACTTAAATACTCTAAAGTACCAAAAAAATAAAGTAAAAGTAGCTAATTTGTTGAATTTGACGAGTTTGTAAAAATTTCTTCCATGTTCACTTTGAAAACCAAATTTATACTTAAAATAATTAGAAAATGATAATAATATTGTTATGACTTTATTGGGATGGAGCGATTCTTTCTGGATTTTAGTTTATAAATTTTCCATGTTTGGTAGGTGGTGAAATATGTTTTGAGTGGTAGTGGTACTGTGTGTTTTCATCTTTTGATATTTAATTACTAAGATTAAACTATTAAGTTGAGTACTCTCATATCATATCAAGTATAACTCTTTATTAGATCATATGACTTTCTATTGTGTCTTACTTTTTGTTATTGTAAAAATTTAGAACCAATTTGTTATATTTAAAAAGGATGAATAAAAAAAAATTGATAATGGATTGAAATTTAGTCTAAAAGTGATTATTCTTTATGTGGTAAACTTATTTAGATTTTGAATTAATTGTAGAGTGGATGGATAAGTGTATTCTATAATTTAAATGATTTAATTTTATATAATTAAATTAATTTAAAAAATATATAGAATTAACTTAATAAAATTAATATATAGACATTTAAACTGAACAAAAAATAACTACTATAAAACTTATATCATCAACAAATTTTGTGATGCTCTACCTTTTGAAACAACACTACCTTTTGAAAATTTTATAAAAACCATATATAATTCTTATAAAGACTTTTAACATTTATTGCTGGAATTAAATACCTACAGGGTTAATTCTTATCTTTCATAAATATCTTATCTTTTATAGATATTGCTTGTATAATAAGGGTAAGTTACTTAATCTTTGTTTTGATTAATTAGATAAGTTTATATATAATCACATCCAAATCTAAACATTTGTTATGTTAATATGATAAATTCTATTTTAGTTTGTCACCATCTTATGTGGTAATTTATTTGACTTAAACTATCAATAAACCAAGGGATTTCTACAATATATATTTATATCCTTAAACATATAATTCCAAGTTTATGACTTTGATTATTTTCATTTTAAACATATACTTGATTCAAAATCACATATTTTTTAGTATAAAAAAAAATTAAAAATCATCATTTTTCATACTATAATAATATTCAAATATAAAAGATTGATAAAATATAATAATTTAATGAAATATAAAAAAATTATTTACAAACATATTATTTAAAGTTTAAAAAATGTTGTCACGAGATTTATTCACTTTAAAAAATTAAACATATATCTACATTTGCTTTGCTACCATTCAATTCACTTAGTTAAAGGGTTGCTCATCCACACAAACAAAACTCTTAGATTTTTACTGAGTTAAATTTCACTCTGTGATAAAACCTTTAGGTTTTAAATAAACGAATCTAACCAATTTCAAATACTTAACTTTTAAATTTAATATATTATTTACTTCAAATTCCAAAATCAAATAATACACAATCAATCATTCTACATTTATAAACCAATTTCTTGATAGACTTGTCATTCTATAGGATTAACTTAACATTTACCCCTAACTTCCTTCCAAAATGAAAAAAAAAAAACAACTTAACACTTGTTACCTTTTTATTGAGGCAATATTTAAATAGAAGAATCACCAGAAATCTAAAGTCTTAAAGCAACTTAAGCAGATATAATAAAAATAAAATAGAAAAATTAAATAAGTGAAATAATATTTTTTTTCTCAATAAATAATATCAAAATTGATGTCAAAGTATGAATTTTGAGAAGAAAGAGATATTTACTATAATTTAACTTTTCTTCACATGAAAACAACTAATTTTCAACTTCCGAACTATAATAAGGTAAGATATATATAATCATGAAAATAACAAAATATGAAGTGAAACTTTTGGAGAGAAAATAAAACTCAGTGTGAAATGAGTTTTTTTATTGCAAATAGAAAGGATTTTATAGAAATGTCCAATATATGTGTCTATTCAGGATTTATTCTACATGTATCTCATGGGAATGCATTGATATGTTTCTCTTTTCATCATATCCAATGGTTTTTTCTATTCTGCGTTAAAGAATGATTTGTATACACACATTTTCTTCCCTGTACAAATTTTACAAGTAGAGAATTAAGATGTACGATTTGTAGATTTTTTGTAAAAATGTTCATGAAATTTACAGTTATGTTTTATTAAATTTACAACGAAGAAAATGATATGTACTTTTTTTCAACAACTCAGCATTCACTTGCGTTTGGTTTATTTCAAATCATGCTTAGGCAAAAGTAAGTCCATATTTATTTTCGTATTAGAAAACCAATTATTGAACTTTTAATTAAAATATAAATTTTAATGTAAATTTATAATTTTGATTAATTTAACCTTTTCAATTTATATCAATTAAATAATTCTACTTATAATATCTGAAAAGACTGTTAAAAAAGCACAGGAAATAAAAAACAACGTACTTTTTTTCCAATAGAAAAAACAAGAGAGTGAACATATGAACACATGCAAATATTACATTGTTAAAGATAAATTTAAAAATAATGAATGAGAACAGAAAAATAGTGCATAGTAGGGTAGTAGCTAGGTATCAGTGAGAAGAGGCTCGAGGCACGTTTTGACTTTTTCGATGTTTTTCAGAAGAAAAAAACAGTGAATTATGCATGCACTTAGCGACACGACCAAACCTGGTTGGTGGAAGAAATGGTAGAAGTGTCGGAAAATGTGGAAACTGATTTAATACAGAAGAAAATAATGAACTAGTTTTTAGCGTGGGTATATCAGATTTGGGTTGTTTGTAGGACACATACCCTATCGTAGGGATTGTTAATGTGGTTGGTTGTTTCATTGCTGAAAGAAAAGTCAAATGTCGGTGAAAATAGGCTGGGCTTAACTTTGTGTTTTTGGGTATGTTCAATCAATGCTCGTGAGTGGTGTTAATGAAAATGAACACAGTTAGGGTTGACTTTTTTTATTTTTTAAATATTACCCTCTTCACAGAAACAGTACATTTCTTTCCATTTTGATTCTGTTACATTAAATTCAAGAGGGTTAACAATTTCTTTGTAATGATATCTTTAGTATCTCACATAAATAATTAATTTACAATTGTAAAGTATCTAAAAATAAATAATAGAGATAAAAAGGAAACAGTTAAAACTTATAAATAATTTCATAAAAATAAACAGAATATTTGTTTTCTTGATCTACGTATCTTTATGGCTAGTAATTTTAAGACTATTATTATAACTTTTTCTAAAAATGATATATAGTTTTTTATTTAGTTATACATCATTTATACTTTCTTTTTAAATGTTTTCTTTTTTGAAATACCTAAATGAGATTTTATTTTGTTCTTAGTGATCTTCGATCTTAATCTTCATCGATGAAAATCTTCACATAAACAATTCAAAAAAAAATTATATATAATTGATAGTTAATCATAATTAAAACAAATATATCGATTTGTTTGTTTTCTAATCATTTAACCACCGTATAAATCATTTCCAAACATAAAGAATTATAGATATTAGAACATAATATTTCAAACACTTGATGTTTTATCTAGAAAATATTTGATTGTTATAAATTGATTATTGTTATTTAAATTCGTGTGTTAGAACACATAACATTTCTTTGACATCTTGACAAAATATTTGCTAAATACTGATGGGTAGTTTTTTTTAATCCTTCACATAACACAAAACACACAGAATGTTTAAATAATATATTTACATTTTAATAAATAAATCAAATAAAATATTTATTATCATTAAAACTTATATATTAGAGTATGGCTTACAGGTTTAAAATGTTTATGATCTCAACATTCTGAATATATCAATTCTTATTAGTTTAAATTATAATTAAAATAAAATACTAGTTAATCTAAAATTATACTAAAGGCTAAAAGCTCTAACTATATAAAAGGAATTGTTTTTTAATAAAATAAATTTTAATTTATTTATCATTTTTTATTTTCCATCTACTTTGAAATTATATTTTTAATGTAAATTAACCATATCTTACAGCATTAGCCATTTGTTTCTTACATTAATAATTTATTTCGTACACACGAAATGGGAGAATGGATGAAAAAAAATCGCAAAATTTTAATCTTTTTCTTTGTATGATTGAAAGAGACAAAGTAAGGAAACATTGTTACAATGATTCCATGTTTTTATCTTTTCCTTTAAAGGTTGAAGGAAAACAAAGGAAAGGTGTCTTTTTACATCAATTTATAAAAAAATTAATTTTTCCGGTTAATTTTTATAAAAATTAACCTTTATTCAATCACACTATTAGTATTATTTATGTAAAGTAAATAATTATTATAAATTAATCTGTTAATAATTTATACAAATAATTGTAAGAAATTAACAAATGAAACTATCAATTAACTCAAGATTAATGAGTTGATATAAATTTAAGTTAATTAATAATAATTAATTAATTATTTATCATAGACACATGTCAATATTAATGTAATTATATATATGATGTGAAAAAAAAATTAAAATACCATCTGTTTGTTAATGATTCATTGTCCTGAATAAGCTCTGCCACTTCCATGTTCCTTGGACCTTCAATTTGCAGATTTGATGAGGGACATGTCATTTTTCAACCATTACTTTATGCAGATTCTTTGTCTTACCACAACTTCAATTTATATATGCAATTTTTGTGTAATTAAATTTTTACACTTTTTATTTTTATTTTTCTTAAAAATATTGACCAAAAATGACGATAAAGAATAAACTAACTACACATTATTTTCACAGAAACTACAAACAAAAATCAATATAATTACAAAAAAGGTATTTTCCAGGTTTGAAAATAAAAATTTCTTATTAGATGAAAAGATAAGAACAAAAGAAAAAAAATACTAATTATTGAATCTAGCACAAATAATCAAATACAATAATGTGAATTAAAAAATATTTTTTTAAGTTATAAGACTATTAATAAATAAATAATTATTATGTGAGAATTATTAATGATTATTATATAAATATTATTAATGACAAAGTAGTCATATTTGTTACTGAAAATAATGACACTTCTAAAGTCATAACAGATGATGAATTCTTGTAAATGGAATAAAATCAGAGTTGTTACATGGGAGTTCTCTTCGTTAAAGACATAACAACAACTTATAAATAAAAGTACTCGATAATAGTAAATGAAATAACAATATCATAACTAGTTATTTTAATATAATTGCTAATAATCCTCACATAATAACAATATTGTAACAAAATTGCTAATAATCTTTACATAATAATCATTAATAATCTTCATAAAATAATTATTTATTAATATTTATCAATAAACACGTGTCATTCATTCTTCTCATCAAGCATACACAATTACATTATTCATTTTTTTAACTCTCATGAAAATATTTCTCTACTCAATATACCTCTCTATATATAAATTACAAAATAAAATTGAGAAAACATATATATATATATATATATATATATATATAAAAGATAGTTTAAAAAATGTAGGGGACCATGACTTGCCTACGTCGATTACATTAAGAAGTTTTAATCTCGTGACCTTTAAACGAAGATAATAAAATTAACAAGACGTTAATTAATCCAATAATAAAACACTTTGCTAAATATTACTTTTATAGCAGCATTTCCATAAAGAATAGAAATATATTGAGGAACAAAATATCAAAATTAGACAATAAATGGAACGCGACCAGACTCATACGATAGACTCTTCAAGTTTTTTTGTTTTTCATGTTGACAAGGTCAACTGTGCATTTTACCATAGAAAATTAGAAGTGTTTTGGTGGTTATGAAGAAATATATCAAATGCAGTTTCCTGCATGTATGTTTTTTTCCCCTCTTTTCTACAAATATTGGGTAATCAATTCATTTATAAGTTAAAAATCAAGTAATACTGTACATTTTTATATTTTATTGAATCCAGAATATCTCTTGATAAAAAATATGAAAAATTTCTAACACGTAACTTTTGCATAAATCAATCATAAAATAAATAATTTTATTTAATTTTAAAATAGTTTTCACAAAAATTGTGCAAACATACTCTAAATCGTGAGAAAAATATTGTTTAAATTATGTCTCAACTAAGAGAGTTAAAGAACTGCCGTATGAACTCTAAATATTATTTTAGGTTATTACTTAAGCCAACTACTTATTGAGAACCTTTACCACCTTTATAATTTATATATTAAATTTTCATATAATAAACACATGGAAATTTAAAAGTGTCATATGTGGATTCATTTTTAGTTTAAAGAAGGAAAGTTTAAAATCATTGGGAGGCCAATTCTTCTTTCATCTATGTAATTTCTTTTGCATTTCTAGATGTAAAAATTTATATTTTATCTTTTTTGAATTATATAATTTAAAAATAACTTTTAAAAAAATTAGATTTTTTTTTTAATTTTTATATTGTACAATTCAAAAGTTAATTTTTTCTTAAAAAACATATTGATTGCAAAATTCTGAAGTTATTTTAACTTTTAAATTAAATAATCCAGAAATTATTTTTAGTTTTGGGATTATATAATCTAAATATAATTTTTTTACTTCTAGATTACATCATTTTGGACTTTGTAATCTTACAATAAAAGATGACTTCCAAATTTTAAAATCGAGAAAACATTTTTAATTTCCAAATTCTACACTCTAAAAACAAAAGAAAAAAAAAACTTTTATGTTTATGAGATACAAAAGAAATGTATAAATTTGCAAGAAGAATTGACCTTGTTGGGAATGCCATGACACATGTTTGGACATTATAGTATTCAATTGCACTTAGAAGAGATATATGTTTTGGAACTCTCTTTTATGCCGATAGCAAACTTAATGCATATGATATATATATATATATATATATATTAGATTTTTATTTTTTAAGAATATTTTTTATTTTAGAGATTTTATTACCATTATTAATAAATGAAACAAGAATAACGTGTTAAAATTAGGTTAAGAGATAAAACTGGATAAATATAGTAGAAATTGTGAAAATAAGAAAATATTTTTCAATCATTTAGAGATACCAATTTTCTCTAATTAAAAATTGTTTAATTAAAATTTGGTTCACATTAGAAATTAATTTTAAACTTAAATAATATAAAATTAATGTTAAAAACAAATTGATTTTAATTAAATATCCTTAAAGAAACTTATTCTATAAGATGGATGGATTAATTATAATTTACAAAAAATTACAATAAATCATTTTAGATTTATTTATTTAAAAGATTAAAATTTTGATATGATTGATTTATATGAGCTGTGTTTTGTCACACTCAGTCCTAATATCTTCCTATAATAATTTATTAAGAGTCATCTTTTCAATTTATTTGTCTATTATCAATCAACATTTTCAACTGAGTTTTACTTTTATCTTTGTCTTGTTTTATCTTTATATCTATACTCCTTTCTTTTATTTATTTTTTTACTTTTATTTATTTAAAATAAAATATTTAATTTCGTAAGCAGTTCAATTAAAAAAAAATCTAATGTAACTTAAATTTTACACTAATCTCAACTTCGAAAGCAATAAATGAATAAAATATCAATTCAATGCAATGAGTGCATCTCAAATGACATGTTTTACCTATTAATTTCACCATAAAATTTATAAGCTAATATACAAATATAAACTAGACGAAATAGATTACTCCAAGTACAAAAGATAAAATACAAATAAAATTAATAATATTTATAGCAGTGTTTCAAGATCTGTAAAGTTAAAGGCAGTTTTATATAAATTTACAGTAGATAGAATACACGAGAACATGAATGATGACTGCTGAACAACAAGCATTTAACTCGTGTCCTATTTTCTATTTCCAAAACACTGAAAATAAGTTTTGCAAATATTGGAATTGGGATGAAAGCAACCCAGCTTCCATTCTCTATTGTAGCCGCAAATAACTACTCATTGTACAGCCGGAAGGCATCATGAGCGATTCTTTTACCTTTTTCCATTTTCTATTTTTCCGGCATATAAGCTACTTTGGCTTCTTTCGCATGCCCATCCGTGATTTCGCATATCTAAGGTTCTTGTTAAGCAATACCAAACATTGGATCAGTAATAAGATTCGACCAATACCAAAATCACAAACAAAAACAGAAGTCAATGAGAACGAAAACGCAGGGAACCAAGGATACTCTAAACGCATTCCCTCGCCAGTTTGTGAAGAGTGAAGAATTGTGCCTTGCAAACTGTTTAGAGCTTCAGTTGAGCTAGTGGCATCCTGCACATACACTATGGGCGTTAACAGTATATAATTTCATTACAGCTCAGAGTAAACCTCCAAATAAAATCAAGCAACTGGCCAATGAGGCCCATACACCAGTTTTCTGCCTTTTTAAACATGACTTTTGCAACAATTCTCATGTTAGATCCCATCATTATTACATGCACTTAGTTGGATTTTAAATGGATAGAGACATAACAGGCAGTGAGTCCATTCATAATATGAAAGTGATACAGGAATGTGTTGGGCTGTGAAGTAAAGATACTCCAAAAATACGTGTCTGAAGCATCCAATTAAGAAACATGTCCGATACCCATTAAAACAATCAAAATCCATCAATTTTTTTATTTTTGAAAATAAATTGCCTGATGCGTATCCAATACTCCATACATACATACATTATTCCCTAGATATGACTCAAGAAACTGTTCTGTATCTCATGTAGTTTTTTCATTGTTAAAAGACACCCGAAAATGTATTGCTAAAACTGAGTGTCCCTTCCAAACATTGAACAAGGGCTTGTATCCAAAACTTTTGGATTGGACTAGTAATGTCTATTATGACATTCTAGCTTGGGCAAGGAAATTGTATATTTTTTGTGACATGTTCATATTAAAAGAAAATACTATGACATGGATGGGGAAACATACGTAACTGTGTGTACTTGTTATGACCACAATATCTTTTTGGTCAATTGTAATAATTATACATTGATTATTGATACGTTCATGTATTAATGGCAATTCGTATGTGAATGTCTCTTCACAAATATTATATATAATTTTTTGCTAAAGTATATTTTTTATATTCCCCATATCCCTATAACTGCATCATGTAATGTTTACGGGCTTTCTAGATGCTGAATGATAAAATACTCCCATGTATTAGTTATATGCAGTGCAAAAAATAAAATAACGAAAAGAAACCTGGAAATCAACAAATGCAACTGGCGCCCCGTATGTGCTCTGCATCTTCAGTTTCAAAAATCCATGGTATCTGATGCAAAATTTTACGTCAAAATAAAATCAAATTCAACTTCTACAGATTTTAGAAATAAAAAAACACCTCATATGCGTATAAGCCTACCAACCTAGAAAACACTTGCATTAGCTCTTGTTCATTACAAGAAGGCCCCAGATTTGCTACAAATAAAGTTGCACACGGGGTTGAGTTTTGAGGAATGTAAGGAGTTGAAGACTTCTTCTGTCAACATATAAGAAACAAAACAATTAATCAAGAGTAAAATGTGCAGTTCTAAGATTAAATAAGGTACTGTTAAATACATATGACATGGAGGAAGACCATGATACTTAAGCATGAGAAACATATTGACTTGTATATTGCACATTTGCATAAGATCACATTTCATCATGGCAAACAAATAGTTAGATGCGTGTGTGAATGAAGAATAGCTTTATGAGATAAGTATCAGGCCATCTCCAAAAGTTACTTTTATACTATCATGTAAAGCATAATAATGTTGAAGTTGCCTAATCAAAGAACTAAAGGACCTGAATATTATACAAAAGTTTCAACACAGACTGGAAACAAAGCTAGTGAAGATTAGGAATTAAAGAGATCAAATTTACACTCAAGGGCATAGCCGAAGTAAGTACCAAGTCCCTTAGAGAACTATTGAATCAGAGAATAGAAACTCCTAGCTTACCATCTTACTTCCACACCAGTTTGTAGCCCCATTTAAAGCACATTACGCCTGAAGGACCATCCAATCACTTGGTAGTCAAGAAAAGAATACTGGTGCAAATAACCTAAGAAATTTTTGGTGTTAGGCTGGAGACGGGAAAGGGAATTATTTAATTTTATCTTGTTTGGTTCAAAATTTTCGAGAAGGGAAATAAGACAGCTAAAATCTCATCTTTCCTATTTCACCTCTCCAATGTTCCGAGAACGTGAAAGGGAAATTTTTATGAGTATACACCAAAATGCCCAAAAAATATACTTTACTTTCATATCCTCTATTAAAATTATAAAGGATAGTCAATTGGGAACCGAACATACTGTTAAGCAAATACTAGTAGCAACAATAGAAAGTTATTATTCCTATAGTAGAGGCAAACGGGAGCATAATGTAATATGGCTTAATTATAATTATTTCTATACATTCTGTATATTACCACATAAAAAATAAATAGAATAGAAATGGAAATCAGAACTCTTATTTCCTAAGATATTTACTGAAACAAAGAGACAAATGAAGCATTATTTTAGGAGTAGCTTTTTTCCAAACCATTGAAAGGAAAAAAAATAACTTTTGAATTCAGTTAAAGATCATCAGAATCAAAAAATTGAGACATGTTTCGAAACAAAAAAGCACTTTCAATTTAACACATAGATAACCAACTGAAGCACATCATAGTGGAAATCCATTTAAGGTGATGCATAAAACAGATAAATTGAGCATTTACAACACTAACCATGTTCATATATAGACCATCACTTGCAGAACTCCCATCCGCATTCCCAAGACTATTACAGAAAACAAACAAATAATCAGATGAGACTACAAGAAATACAAAGCCTGAATCTGAAAAAAGTTACAGTTACTCAAAACACATTGGTTAGTTTCTTCTAATTGAGAGTTCTACGAAAAGCTCAAACTAACTAACACCGTATGTTTGGAAAATGTGCTTTATCAAAGATAGAAGCAATCAACTTCCACATAATAAACCGTGATTAAGTAGTGCAGATGACCTTTGTGCAGATGGATAACCAAACGTGTTCGTGTTGAAAGCAGGATTACCCATTCCAGGCATGTGAATGCTGCTAACACCTGCTAGTGCCGAAGAGTGCAAAACATGTGCAATATGAGCTCATAGGTAAAAGTGTCCTTGGTGTGATCAATAGCTAACTGCCCTCAAAGCAACAGAATAAACGATGAACTGAATATAACACAACAACAGTGTAAACTGGAAAAAGAAACTTCACACAACCTATATACACAGACAACATCAACGCACCAAGTTTCAAACTAACAACATCTTACCAGAATCTGGGGTGGCCCATGATGATGTAACACTTCTAGCTTTCTTCTCGGCACCAGCTCTCTCATCATCTGTTTGTAAAGGTCAATCAATCAACAAAATTCAACTGGAAGATCTGAAATATATTAAAAATGACAACAGAATTTCTTGAATGGAGTTTACAACAAATAAAAACACACACCTATCCTTGAACGTTTGGATCTAGAGTTTGATTTTGCCAGATCAATGAAAAGAGTGGAACCCTTTTCAAGATCAAACACCATCCCCTGCAAACCACATTAATCAAAACAAGTAAAGATACGCAAAGAGAAATGCATTTGATGTCAGTGAACACAATATGTAACACAAACAATTTATGCTGCTACGATAAGATCCTCACATTCAGAGCATGCATTGCCATGATCGCTGACTGCTGACTGGCGAACACAGCAAAAGCAAAAGGCTGTCAAGACACAAAAACCACGTCATATAAGCGATTCGCATCAATTCATAAACCAAGAAGTCCCAAGAAATTAAAATTGTAATGAACCTGAGACGAATTGGTGGGACTCCGGAGATGCGAAGATTCGTAACCGGGAAATTCGCGGAAGAGGTTGTAGATTTCGCGGGGCTTTACATCTTCTGGGAGACCAGCGACGAAGAGGGTGCGAACCTCGTTCGTGGAGGGTTGAGGAGCACCGTAAGAACCGAACACCGCTTGCTGCTGATGCTGAGCCACGTAAGGCGGATGCACGTGGTGCGCCGGCGGGACAACCGCCCCGGGTGGCGGTGGTACCACCGCCAACATCGGCGGATGTGGCGGAGGCGGTGGTTGATAGTACTGGTGGTAAGTGAGAAGGCCCGCCGGTTGGGGCTGTGAGTAGTAGGCAGCCATGTCGTCCATGGAATTCAGTTCACACGCAACAAGCCCTAGAATTTCCGTTTATTTTTTTACAATTCTTTTATTCGGTCTGTGGGCTTTAAAAACAAACAGGCTTTAAAAATTTGTTTTTATCAGGGCTTTAGTGGGCTCAAGTGGCCTTGGCCTATATATATTAGGCAGAGAGAGAATATTTTGCAGTCAACTATTTTGTTGTTTAGGTAACTAAATAGTTTTTTTAGAGTGTGTAGTTATTACACTTTATTAAATTCAAATTCGTATTTAATTAGCAAAGAGAAATTATTTGTTGATTATTGATCACTACATATTAATAACTGAGAGACAAATTTTTAATAATTAAAATGTATGATAATGAATTATGAGTAAAAAGAAAATTTTACTACCATTTTTTAATCAAAAATTTAAATTATAAAATAATTTTAAATGTCCATGTATCAATACCTATTAAAGTTAAACAATAATATAATAAGAATATAATAATTAAAAGTTAAATATATAAATGTTATTAATCCTACTGATTAACACAAATTTATTCACATCTATAATATTTAACTTAGTTTTTTCGATTCTATTTAAGAATAAATTCATTACTTTAGTTAAAATTTATTTAATTAAATTTAATTAGACTTTAAATGAAATTATTTATTGAATTTATATTTTTAAGTGATCCTAATGGTTTAAAAAGATAGATTATGAACTTGATAAAGGAATTAAATATTTTGAAGATTTAAAACTTAAGTTGATGTATGCAGTAAATTATCTAACTGTTCAAGACTGATTGGACCTTCTTTAGTTCTTTTTGTTATGGACTGACGTTAGCAAATTCTCTCTATAGATCAATTAGTCAAAGTCGAATTTGTTTATCTAAAATAAAATTGAAAATAAAATATCCAAAAAAAATGGAAACAATATGTGAGAATAAAGAATTGGAAAATAAAATCTATAAAATTGCATAAACAAAATCTACAAAATCTTGGAAAAATAATATTGAAAGCAAAATTCTAGATTTAAAATATGCAGCGAAGAAGACCTAACACATTCTATACTAAAACTCTAATTGGTCCATTTTCTTCTTTGTAATTATTTTTATTTTACCTTCGTGTAAAAGGTTAAACTTTTATGAGTTGATTCTATTTTTATTTTACATTGAAATTTGAAGTTGTGTGCAAGCTAAGTTTGTTTTTCAATTCGTGTAATAGAATAGACTACGCTAGATTATTTTGTCTTCTTGAATTCTATTTTTTTTTATGAATTAATTATTAACGTTTATTGATAATTTAATTATGTTTTTCAGTTATAAATTTTATTTAGTATGTTTATTCTAAACAATCTATTGTTTTTTTTAATTTAAGAGATAAAAAACTAAAATTCTCAGTTGAATAGGAGTGAGAAACTTAATAAATAAATTTATTAACGTTTGTTCAATTAATTCTTTCATTTGACTGATAATTGCTTGATTAATTTGCAAATTAATTGATTCTTATTTGGTTAATTTACTTTTATTTAAAAATTGGATAAATGATATAGATGTAGACTTAATACTTTCTGTAAACTATATAAGAATGATATACCAATAATATTTGACTATAATATTTTTACTATTGAAAGATTTATTTAGTCTAATTCATGCATGTGAAGCAAAGTCATTCATAAATACAATGCATGTGAACCGGTGAAGATGATGTCATTGGGGTTGAGTAGAGAATCGTTTATATGAAAACAATAGAATAGGGGTTTATTCCCTTGACTCGTATTGAAGATAATTTGACTTCGTCAGAAATTGCAAATAAAGTTGGTGAATTTGCTTTTTTCTTAGGTGTACCGCTTCTGTATTGATGAGAATTGGACTTAACTAGAAATAAAATTGCACAAAAAGTTTCAGAATTGTTTATTTGGTGTACTGATTGAAATATTTTGAAA
>Ga0099825_1006661_pt1 | contig 14346 bp, 9 predicted proteins | sample SiratroredBW_FD_76838 | JGI IMG/M metagenome (GOLD analysis project Ga0099825, IMG submission 76838) | Root nodule microbial communities of legume samples collected from California, USA - Siratro red BW | ecosystem: Host-associated > Plants > Roots > Nodule | place: USA: California | collected... | reverse complement strand
TGATTATATTATAAAATTTTATTTTTCACTAGCTTACCCTTGCTTTTCTTGTTGTTTTGTAAACTGCGATGATTGTACTATGTACATGAGCAGATATAAATGCAGATGCAGGAGTATGTGGAAAAGTGTAGACTTTATTTTGGAAATTTGATTCTTTTTGTTGGATTCACTATATGTTAAACAATATACATTTTTGGGATGTTGCAATAATTTTATAGATTTCATTTCTATTTATGCATAAAAGATTAATAATAAGTAGCATAAACAATACTAAATCATATAATACCAAACTATCAAATAAACGAAAAAAATAGAATAAAGGTCTAACTAGTAAAGATTAAAATATATAAATTTCAAAGGTTAAAAAGAAAAAATAAAGAAAAAAAATGTTGATTTGGGTTACAAAAATAAAAATACTAAGACCAAAACCAATTCGTTTGAATTTGAAGTAAAATAAACTAACGAATTGAATTAATTCAAATTAACTTAATTAGTTTAGTTTAAACTATCTATTTACCATGTTGATATTAATTGAATTTAAATGAATAGAATTCATAAACATGTTTGGTTTGGTTGGAAGAGGAGGTAACATCCTACATAATATATATATACTAATAAAAAATAATTTAGCTTGTTTTTTCATTTACACTACTTAAATCATATGAAAAAGGTAAGACATTAATTAGTTCAATAACTTTCATGATATAAAAGATAATAATAATGCATATCTTTAACTTAATAACTCATTCAATTATAACATCTACACCAAACATATAATAATTCATACATAATAAACTAAAGTGTTTATTCATCCGTCTTATGACAAAACCTACAAATGTTGTTTCTTATATTCCACATGTATCACACTGATACTTGAGAACTTCCAATAAGACACACAACCTTATTGTTCCCTTTGGCATTCGACTACCATTCATGTGATACATTAAATTTCTATAACTTACAAGACAATTCTTTCTAAATAAGTTTTCTTAAAAGTTTTTGCTTTAATAAAAATTGTTTAACTAATGCAAAAATTGCTTTGCTTGAACAAAAGTCACCCTTACTTCGAGCAAAATTTGAGTTGTATAAAACCTATTTTTTCTTGAGAGATAAGCAAAAATCACTTTGGATTGAATTCCTCCTATCAACTAATTTTTACTTTAGCAGTTGAAGTATCATTTAAGCGAAGAATACAAAAACTAAAGACTTACATAGTGTGTAAGACTTCTGCAAAAAGGATTTAACCAACACCATGTTCTAACCTTAAAAAGATAAAATCTAACCATTTTCTAACTCAATAAAGATCCAATTGGTTCAAACTTACAACATTATACATAAACATAAAAGTACCAAATTTTACATTTCATGCTTCCTTCATTCTCAGTCTATGATGACAAAGTAAAACACAACATACACTTAATTTCATAAACTATTTTAATAACAACATATGTTATTGAGGTACATAATTTAATCTCTTTATCAAGCTTTCTAACAACTTTTACAATATTTAATCATCATTTCAATCTCATAACTCTTGTGTTATATATTTTTACATTTCAAACACAACAATCAAGTAAATTTGTATCAATACACTATCCCTGCACAAAGTACATCATTGTGATCGAGCCACACCCACACAATATAGATTTTATACTCTAAGTTTCTATCAATTTTTAATTAACTTTCCTTATATGAAATTGTAACTACTTCAACAAAGCTCCAACAAATCTTGCCACTTTAACATAGAAAGTTCAAACTTGTCCATAGAAAATCCTAATTATCAAATCAAAGTACCTCTATGACCTTAATGAAATATAATTTCATCTTTGTTCATTAAACTACACATGCAACCACACAGGCATGCAACCACAAAAAGATAAAACTAAATAAATAAAAGAAAGAAACTTACTTTAAACAAAATTATGATTAATAAACTATATTTTTCTCTTTGATAACATCAGTGTGACAAACTTGGATATTGAAAAAGAATGAATGAATTTGTCAAGATTCTAAAGAGAAAACAACAAAAATATATTTTAAAGAGATAATGATTTTTATAAAATAAAGTTTGAATAGATAAAATTGTCTATTTCTAAATTTTTTAACTTAACTAACAAAAATATTTAGCCTTCATCTCATTTAAACCACTTATACTCTTAAATAAATTTAACTCAATTATTGTAAAAGATGATGAAAATAATAAAACATGACTAAAAGAAGAATAGTAAAAAAAGATCTAAAAATGATATAACTTATATACATTTTTTTTCTGTAAGAATATGAAATTTGTTTAGAAGTAAAAGTGGTTTAACTAAAACAACACCTAGATATTTTAAGGATAAAAATAAAAATAACTTAAAATGAACATGACTTGTAGAATATCAATTTTAATTGCATTAGTACTTTAGTGTAGGAGAAATGTAGGTTGAATTGACTTGATTGCCTATGTTTAATTTTGGTTGAAGGTTTGAAATTGGGTATTGAGTTAACTTAAATTGGTTTGATGATGTGTTTAAAATGTTTGTATGATAATTATATTAGAAATGGAGTTTGGAAACTGATAATTGTGTAATATGAAGAGTAGAAGAGATGATAGTGATAGTTATGCATATGTTGAATTGAAATGAAAATGATGAATTGAATGCTAATTTGAGAAGTATAAAGGCCGTGAGAATTGTAGAAATTTGTATAGAATGTGTTGGGTTGAGATTCCATAAGTGAATTGGATTATAATATGAGTTGCATAGTTGAATTGAAGTAATAATTGAAATATGAGAAATTGTTAGGTTTTCCAACTTTTATGTAGAGGCACCAAGTGCCACATTAGATGCGTCGGGTGCCACGACGCAAATTAGAGAGTTTGCTCTTGGGTTTGGTGGCAGGATAAGCCCTGGGAAGCTTTCAGGTTCTCATACACTAGGTGCGGAGTTGTGGTGCACCGAGTGCAATTCAAAACCCTTACTCTCGGGTTTGAGTGGCACTGGGTGCCACAACCTTGAATCGGGTGTGGGAATAGAGTAATATTAATACATGTTTTTACTTTTCTCATTGAATTGTATGATTTTGTTATTCCATTTAAATTGTATGAGTAGTATTATGTGATGAATATTTGTGTGTATGTGTGTGTATATATATATATATATATATATATATATATATATATATATATGATAGAATAGTTGGATGGTGAATAATGTATTGTACAATGTTAAGATGTATGACATAGTATTTTCAGGAAAGAAAATACTCGTGTCAAGATTATTAGGAAGTGCAATGTTATTGAGAATTGTCTAGAAGGAGATATCCGGACTCTAGTGGTAATTGAGAACATATAGAGGAAGACTATCAGGTAGTGAGAGTCAAAAGAGGTTCATATGGACTATGATTTGAAATATAGTCGGTTAAAAAATGTCATATGGATTAATCCTGTCATACAAGGATGATTAATTGATTTCATGTTAAGGCAGTGTGATACAGCTGAAATTTGTATGACATGCGCAAATCTTTAGGTCTATCTCAATACAAGAGTCTTCCAAAAATAAAGTTAATTGTCGGTGTAATTAAGTCAGTGTCATGGTTTGAAAATGTATTTTTTTATATTTGAATTGCTTCATAAATGTGTTATGTTTAAATTAAGAATAATATGAGAATTATAAATGTTTTATACCTTGTTGAAACATAAATCTATATTTATGTTATTTTAAAACATCTTTAGCTTAATTTTATTTTTGTTTGTGTTTGTGTTCTATTATCATTTATTATTTTATCTGTGATAATTGTGCTATTTTATCTTTAATAATTATGTGCTACACCTGATCAGACAGTTTAACATGTGATAAAACTCTACTATACTCGAGTGCTCTTAAGTTCTTTTGAATAATTCTTTTGATGATATTAATATTGTAAATTCTAATGTAAGAAATAACGGCTATCTTTTAAAGAATTTGATTAATATATATAGATATATTTATTTATTTTATTAATAATTATTTACAATGATACTTATTAGTTATTCATGGGTTGTTACATTTTTGTTGGTTTTTTCTACTTCTTTTCATCCAACATCAATAATTTTATTTTATCTATCTTTATTTTCTTTTTATGAAGGTATTTTCATCTCATGTGTTTCTCTTCTCTTAACCGAACAAATAATAAAATATGTTAAAAAATAGTCACAGATGCATTGAACCTATTTTATTTTCTTTATTTGTCAGATTTGAAATGTAGTGAAAAGGGACATGTAAAGAAAAAATGTGGTATCTTTTTGTGGTGAGATTCATGGGATTCTTCTTGTTGTTTAAGAAAAAGAGATGAAAATGGAAAGTGTGGCAGCCTCTATGCATAGTTTGGGCTTTTTACCTTAAATGCACGTTGTAATTGTGTAATAATTCACACTCCTTCCAAAAATTGACTGGTTGGGTTGCCATCAATTTCCAACTTTTATTTTACTTATATAACAAGTTTCCAACTGCCAACCACACTCGAAAGCATAACACTTTCTCAAAATCCCTTTCTTGCTGACCAAAACTCAACATCAAAGGTGCCAAAACCCCATATACTTTTTTCTTTTCAATCATGCTGTTTTAGGATGTGTTTGTGTAAAGATCAAATACGGTTTTATAAATACACTATGTATTAGAGTTCACAAAAATAAAAGTGGTTTGTTTTTAAGAGACTTTGATTCATTTAAAAGCAAATTTATATGTGACTTGTAATGTAACTTTCTTCTCTTATGTGGTGGGATTGGTGTTGAGAGAGAACTTAAAATGTCTTTTGTTTAAATCGTCCTTCTTGAATTATGGCTAACTTTATAATGATTTCTCTTTATTTTACTTTAAGTGAATTTTAATTTTAAAAATTTCCTTTTGATATAATTTAATTTTATAAAATTAAAGATTTTCGCAACTAATAAATCTTCAACAATTATTTTATAAGTGAATATTAAAATTCGTACATTTTAAATCGACGTGAGTAAATATATTTAAATATTTTTTAAAATTTAATTATATTTTATTTTTAATCAAGAACACTTTAGCATTTTTAAATAATTAAATTACATATATTATTTATTTCACCACATCAAGTTATTTACAAATTTTCACTTAAAATAAACAAAATACACAAGCTTAAAACAATAAATAGCAAATCACATTTACATTTTTCATATTTTTTGGGCTCATACTAAATGTAATTTAAAAAAAAATCAAGTTTAAACATAAAGTTAATTATCCTTTTTTCAATTATATTCCTAATAATACGAATGATAGACACTAAAAACTATAAATAAGTTAGCGATGATAATGTAAATTTTGTAAACGAGATAAGTCTTTTATTTATTTTATGTAGAGAATATATAGTAAATGTCTTTTCTCAGTGATTTTTCTTGTTAACAGCTCTATAAGATTGTTATTCAAAACACACTTCTCAATTATATTAGTCACTGTTTCTGATGATAAATATGTTTTTTTTTATTAATTTCATGCTAAAAGTAATATTCAGTTAACAAAGTTTCACAATTCAAAACTCCAATATGATTTTACCATTGGCATATAGTTATGCTATTTACATGAGTTCAGGATTTATCCTTATACAAGTGAAAGAGTGTTTGTTAAGAAAATCAATTTCGTGAATAAATTTTTATATTTCATAAAATTGATCTATAAGTTTTTTATTTTGTATATTTAAAGATTTTATATCATTTAATAATCGAGACAAAAGAGTTTTCAAATGTCATCTATTCTTCAAGTACTAATATACCTTTTAAATACAAAATCGTGAAGAACTTAACAAGTTTAATATTATTTTAAAAGATTATAAGTTTAGTAGAATTGGCTCATTCTGGTTCATGAGTGCTATTCTTTTTAAAATATTTGTTCTGCTCTTTTGAGATCTTAGGGGTACAAATAAGGGCAATTGACCCTCAGAAATCTGGGAATCTTCTCTTTACCACATGTAATATATGAAGGGGCACTTAAGAAAAAGCATAAATGTTTTATTAATAAAGATTATGACAATAGATTTTGCACTGTTGGAGATTGGAATGCATCACCTCCCAGATTGAAGGGTACCTGGTACCTGCAATGGTTAGATTTGACCAACATCTGGTGGGTGTGTCCACAAACAAAAAATTGTAGATGAAAAATCAAACTAGGAATGTACTAGTACTGGGCAAAGTAGTCCTGATCTTGGACCAAAAATAATGAGAAGGGCCCATAAGTTTGATTCCAAATTGAAACCACATCATGGAAAAGTCACTTGTCCTACAACCTCCCATGCCATGTGGAATTTGGATGGCAACATCTATAATTACTACGATCATGACTACTTGGTGAGTCATCCAAGTTTGAACGTAAATTAAACTGAATTCACAGTAAAAGTTTGGAAATTTTGCATCATAAGGGACCCAAAAATTGATTGCAAAATTGGAACCAACTTAGAGATACTACTAATCATCTTTCACTAGTCTTGGTTTGTCTAATTCTAAGTGGTGGACAACAATGATAGTGTGTATTATGATTTATGAAGACAACAACAAGAATCCAACTTACTTTTCAGCAAAACTGAATTCATTTACCATTATAGATAAGTTAAATTGGTGAGAATCAAATTCATATATCAATTTAAATTCTTTAATTGATGCATACACCTTATTAATAAGAAATTTGTGAATATATATTGCGGATGACATCTGTGGCAAATATTAGGTAAATCAAGTTACAATCAAATCATGGTGTTTGGACTTTTACGTTTTTAAGTAGAAAAAATTACCTTCTGACTAATTACTATAATTTTTGATCTACTGGTAAGCACTTAATCGAACAATATAAATATATACACTTTATGTCTGAGGTGTTTTGATACTAATGAATATGTGAAACCTTAATTTATTTCTTCCATTGATGTTAAGGATTTGATTTTTCACTTCACCCTTCTTTGACCAAGTTAATTAAATGGGTTGGTTGTTTCATACCAATGGCCACAAATAAAAGTTCAGAAAAACAAGCTGTGAATTGTGATCTCATTCAGTGTAAGAGGCAATGCTGATGGCATATGCAAATATAAGTGGCTACAGAGGTAATAAATAAATAGCATAGAAAGATTCCAAAAGGGGACTGACTTAAAAGCTATAACAATTTTGTTTTCTTGCTTGAAGAAGAGGCAAACCAAAAGCTTGAATGGATTGTCTAGCTGCTATGATTGTATGCATATATGAGAAGGAGATCACTGCCATTTTTGTATCATTCATCAACATTGTTTGAAGAATTTTGGGTTATCTATAAAGCCAGCTATGGAAAGAGAAATGACTCTTGGACACAAGTTCAAGCTTTAGTATTGACTGCTACTTTTTTTCTGACTATAAAATATAGAACTTCACTTCTTAGAAGTGACTAATCACTCTTTAATTTCAAAAGGAAAGTTGAATTGGCCCCTAGAAATTATGAAAAGAAGACACATGATAGGGATCAATTAACAACTACCATTTAAACAGTGCAGCATGGCCAAGATTATCTTTAGCTCTGAAATCAAAATCATGGTATTTTGAAACTTTAAGAAATATAATTACAAAACAAGAAAACAAAGTGGTTTGCTGGCATGGCTGGTGGTGAGAGAGAACGAAATTAGTGGAGAGTTAGGAATTTGAAACAGTAATTAATTCTTATCACAAATTTCTAATTATTTCAAACAGAAAGTGCAAACGTGTTTATAATATCTTGGAGGCCAAAACATGTGTTAAACAATATTTTATTCAAGTACTTAAGAGGATTATTTAACTTGTTCATTAAGAAGATAAAAAATTAATTTTGGAAGCAAAGTGGGGTTTGAGTCTCTCGTAAGTGGATCCACAGATACAATAAAAGCCTCCTACCATCAAAAGTCAAGCACGAATGAAAAAGTAAAGAGTGGGTGCCATGTTTTAAAGTTTATATTGACTCTTACACATTCATATACTTTGTGTTTCAATCAGATATCTTCTGTAGACACTATTCAGTATTGAATTTTAAATTCCCTACAATGCCTTTGTGAGTTAATAGACTATGTAGTGTATTGTCTGTATTTGGTAAAAATAAACCGAAATTTGGTATTAGAAATCTCAAATTCAGTTTGAGCATATTATAAACTTAGCACAGCTTCAATAGTAGAAAAAGAGAATGAGATAATGAAATTAGGTCAGGACCATAAAACTTCCTTCCCATGTAAACCAGTAGAAGAAAAAGAAGGTAAAAAAAATACAGTTAGGTCAGGTATATCCTGGTTAGTGTTAGATTGAGATTCAAGAAGTTAGAAAATTAGGTTAAGGTTGAGATTCAGTAAACCAAATAAATGTTTTTTAATGAGCACAGTTCTGTTTTTTTTTTTTTTTTGACTTTCTATATTGCAACTTTTGATGGTTTAAAAATAAAAAAGTAAGAAGCAAATGGATAATGAAAAGATGATGTGATGATAACACCTCTTAGTTCTCAATCATCAACTATTTAAAACAATGGTCAGAGACTAACTTCTCCACTAGTTTTTCTATAGAGCCCTTTGGACCCTCTTAACCAATCCATCAAATCCTGAATCTGGTGAGCATGAAGCTTTGTTGGCAAGCATCCATCCATGGTTCTTAAAGAAGCATGGAGAGAAAGGAGTGTGAGAGGGTCCTTACCCCTCATACTCCCCCTCTTTCAACAGTTTGCTTGTGCTTAGCTTTGGCTTCTCTAATCAAAAGGGAATTGTTTAAACATTCTGTAAGTGGCAAAAGCAGATATGCATTCTCCAAAGGAGGAGAAGCTTTGGCTAGAGTCAGGCAAACCGGCAAGTCACAAAAAGGCGCAATGGACTCCACTGGGGTCTCTATGGCTATGTATTGCTCATCTAAGTAGTTCTTCTTGCTGTAGAATGTAATAAACAAGGTTGACCTTCCTTTAAGAAGGTACCAACTTGTGCTGTCTCAATTACTCAATTTGCAGCTGACTAGATTTCCTTTCTCTCTCCAGTTTCTGCAGATGAGTAGGTAGTTTAATTGTGATCACTTCACTCCATTTCTGTCCCCTCCCATTCTGTGTGTTTCCTTTTCCATGTTTGTTTGTGTTGTTAGTTATGTCTTATGAGAAATAAAACAAGAGTACAATTCTAGTTCCTCAAAGTTTAGGATTGTATTTTATTGAACTTTATTAGAAAAGCTTCAGAATCCTCTTTCTTAAGTGAATGATGATCATGTCCCATGACCCCTCACCATCTTCCTTTATACTGCTGCATTTCTGATGTTTCTAATATTTGAAGTTGTTCAGGGGACTCAATGGTAACTAGTTTATCCTCTTTGCATAGAAAAAGGCTTCCCTAACAACAAATATTTATGTCCCAAAAGTAATAGGAAAGAAAAATAAATCTTAGTAGGAACGGTTTACGTAGACACCTAATATATACAAGTGAGTAATGTCAAGAGTATGTATATTTCTAAGAGAGTACTTTTGCATACATCAATTATTAATTTTAGTGTATATGATAAACCATGATTGATTAAAAATTGTTGAAGTTAAAATCAATAGTCAAAATCATTTCACCAAGTCCACATTTCTGGTTATGTCTCCCTTGTATTTATTGCTAGGCGAGATTTTGGTAGTTCAATAGGGGGAACACGTTGAAGGATGCGAAGTTACTGATGGTAGCAGATGTCAATTCAGCTCTATTTCTACTCTTTTATTGGCTTGGTTAAAATTGTCAAGTAAAGGTTAAAGTAATGGCCAAGTTAAAAAGGTGCAACCTTTTTCACCTCATGCTAACACCACACTGGAAGCAGGTTCACAGTGCCATTGCAATATCCAGAAGATTAGTGGGTCAAAACGGATAAATAGATAGCCCCTTCAATTTAATTAACATTTGTTTTATTTTGTGTTATTTACTATTACCCCTTGTCCCAAGCATCATAAGGAATCATTTTCACAAATTTGATCCTTCCTTTTCTTTAACTAATCAAAGCGAATCAAATGAAGATTTCAATCTACAAATTTTACAGCTTTCGTGGTTTTCATTATGGCAATTGTGCAAATCAGTGGATGTCTACAGAAAATATAGAGACTTCTCTCTCTAATCAATCATCTTTAGCACAAACTATAACACAACGATCAATGATTATACATGTGGGAAATCAATGAATATACATGTGTTGAATACGTATAGTGGATCAGGAACCATATTGGAACAATTTTGAGGAGTTTTGCTCAATTTTTCCAATGGCCTTTACCATATTTCAATAGAGAAACATACAGTAATTCATTCCAAGTATCAGGTACTCCAGGCAAACACCAATGACTGCAATCTTGGTGTAGTTCAGCAGAGGCCAGCTCTTCTGGTGTCTTGTACTCCATTCTGTATATAGAGGGATGCCCATCTTTTCTGTAATCTGTAAGCCTACTAATGTTCATATATATCACAGGGGTTTTCATCTTTGGGATGACCATATGCTCCAAAGCCCTCATTTTCGAAGGATACTTGCGTAAGTGCTTTCCATCAGATATTGGCTCTGTCTCTTTGTGGCACTGTCCTCCTGAATTCCATTGCCCACCCCTGAAACCATACAAGGCAGTATTAGAATATATTGATCAAGGCATGCCAGATGAATATGAATCAGCATAGTAAATATTAATAATGTATAGTACAATTGAGATCACCACCTAGGAAAAGGGAGTCTGCATTAACAATTGCTAGTAATTAGGTCAAATTTTAAGTGGCTATTAAACCAAATTTTCACAATATAGACAAAAGACGCGTAATTCATATAATAACTAGTGAAAAATTGTTTTTTTGTTTATCCCACTATCGCATCATTTGTTGAATATTGTATTTCAAACAGTAGCAAGTTCAGACTCTTAACATTAGGCAGCCATGTAAAACACCAATACCTGAAATGTGTGACCGAGTATCCTCTGAAGAAAACCTGAGTTCGATTGGCATCAATATTGTTGTCAATCCATCTAGCCCAAGTGGTCAATGCCCTTGTATATGCATCCAGAACTTTGAGTCTGGGGTATACATGGTTGCCTTCTTGATAATAGTCTTCTCTGTAAAAATACCAGATAACAAAAAAATCAAAAACCTTACTTTTTGATTATGAGGATTACATACGTTAAGCACTTTCAGCTGAAAATATATAATAACATCTTGGTTAAAAAAAATTGCAAGTGATATGGTATACAAGAACCTTAGTTAAATATCACGCCAAGAGACTGTTATAATTCACAGAAAGTAAGCACTACAAGGCAGAAAACTCAAAGTGTGATGAAAACAAGAGACTAAAATCTTAATAGGAAAAGTAGTTTCTCATGTCAAAAATAGTAAGCATATTTATACACAATCGTGCTAAAACTCTGTTGTTATTCATCATCAAGTAGCATCACCTAATCTACAGATTTCAAGTGAGGATAAAACCGTAGAGGCATAGACAATGTGAAGGCAATGTTACATAATAGACTGAACTCACCCCCTGGATGTTTTCTCGTGAGTCCACCAATGACCTGTATTGAAGACTATGATATCAGCATCATGATAGGTGTTAGTTGTCTGATCCATCAAATCCAATCTTAATGTCTCGAAGGACCCATTTGTGCCCTTGAAAGTTGACTCTTGAACAATGAATGGCGAACTAACAAAATCTACTGAACAATTATAATCCTATAAATATGGAAAAAAAACTCAATGAGATATCATTACAAGATGAATACTTGGGAAAATCTCATGGATATAGATAAACTTGCCTCAAATCTAAAAGCATAGACACCTTTCTTCTTAAATTCTGTTTTTCCTGAAATTTCATAAACACGTTTCTTGTCCCTGACACTTTGACGCAGGATACACACCATGGACTCCCACATGTTCCTGTTCAGCGAATCCCCCACAAAAACCAGCTTCTGTCCTCGCAACTTTTCCAGAAAATCAGTTGCATTCAAACTGAGGCGACATCAATAATTAGCAAACATTATCACAAGCATTGATGTATAGTATGTGTCAGATTTCAACTTCTAACCAATTGACATTAAGTGAAGTTATTCAAGAAATACATAAAGTGTACTCCAAAAATTGACGTAGGTAATATGAGATTTCGCAACAGCATGGTTTAAAATGGCTGTCCTAGGTTCATACTAAGTTAAAACACTAAACTACCTCAAAATTAAGAAAAATAAACTTGGTTTAAAGATCCCTAAAATCAACCTCCCTCACCTGCCTGAGTTTCAAGTTGCAGATTATTCCACATAGCCTGTACATCACTAGATCCCTTAATCTGACCATCCTAAGCTTACTGAACATTATTATATTCCAAGAGAGAGTTTTAGGGTGATGAGATAAAGGATGGTTGGGGAGCAACTCCCTTTGTTTAGTTTAACACAGAAGGAAAAGTATGAGAAAAATTTCTCCCTCAGGCTTTTTCTTTTGTTATCCTCCAGATGGTGGGAATGAAGGGGTATGGCTTTTCTTTCAATTTAAAATCTTCTCAGATATATGTTACCTATGAGTTGAGCTTCTTAATTTCTTTGTAAAGATTGTACTGTAATTTCACACAAGTAAACAAGAATTGTGGTCATTGGCAATGTACCTCACTCACGACTTCATAGCATAAAGACAGAATTGCTCACATCAATGTAATGAGACACATTTCCATGGACCAAAAAACTATTTCACATCTTGAGATCTATAATCCTTAACCTCTTGCACCTCTCCCCTTAATAAAAATTCATACAGATAAAACGTAACTCTTTTTCCGTTCTTCTCTATGTTATCTTATTCCCTTTCCTCTACATTTTCCTATCTTAAAAGCTTTCCATCCAGCATTACAATCGCACAGAACCTCCCTCACTCCATATTCACACTCACAATAAACATACAAATTGCATTTCCACACGTATTTTTTCCCATTCTAAATCAACAACATTTCTTAATGATTGTTAATGAAAAGAACAGCAAGAGCATCATCATACCTTGGAATGTCACACCCATTCGGCTGCCATTTCCACTTCACATACTCACTATCAGGCCTCCCATTAAGATGGCAATCAAAATCCCTGTCAATGAGAGGACAAGACCCCAAGGGATAATACGGTTTGGACTCATCCCTCACCCATTTCCCATCAAAGATGTCACACTCCCCAAGCAAACTACCAGCACTCCCATTACTTGCCTTAACCAACCCTTCTTCACACTTTGCCAAAGCATCATCACCACTGCATGACGAATTTCCCGCGTGCCCATGTTCCTTCCCTGACACAGTAACATTCTTCAAAGAACAACAATCTTCATGTTTCTCATGGCCATCATGGCCATCATGCAAGCTTGCATTTTTATGATCCCCAGCGAGATTCCCCAAAAGGGTCTTCTTATCCAAACACTCACTCGACACGTTCAATTCAGGCCTACGCAGAGAACTGACGGAACCATTGGAATAACGGGCCGAGAAGGGAAAACGCCAAGAAAAAGAAGAATTGGAATCGGAGCCTTGGAGAAACACTTGAACCTTGGGAACAGTGAGTGAAGTGTTGTTGAGGAAGAGAACGGTAAGAAGAATAAGAGAAACTCCAACGCCTAAACTGAACCCTGAAATCACCTTTCTCCTCTGAGACATAAAGGGTTCCGAGAATGCAAGCCTCTTAGAAGAGTCCATGGTGGCGATAACAGGAACAGAAAAGAACAAAGCCAAGGCATAGAACAAAAACAACAGCACCACCAACAAGAACTACAACAACGAAAAGTGCTTTGTTGTTCACGATCAAAGCGGTTTTGAATAAAAACAGTGATGAGGGAAAAAGGGTTTGATAGTTAGAGTGAACGTGAGCATGGACAGAGAGAAAGAGGGTTGTGAAGTGTGCTCCTTTGTAGGGTGCAATGTGTGAGAGTGTGTTACTATCACTGTTATTAGGAAGTTAGTAACTATGAAGTGTCTTCTCTCAAGATAATTACACCATTAACTTGACCTTTAACACTAAAATTAAATGTGAAAATGAGGTTGACTCAATTAAAGTCAAATTAAATTTTGGGAGTTAAAATTCTCTAGATTTGGTTATAAATCTTAGGAAATTACCTCTATAATTAGAAAAAAGATGATGCACGTGAGGCAATGTTTCTTTTTTTCTATCATCCTTCAAGATTTATTATTATGATATATATGTCATGCATATTATATATATGTCATGCACTAAAAAAAAATAGATATATAAAACAATGTATTTATTTCCTTCCCTCTAAAGGGGCATGAATTGGGTTTTAAATTAAAATTTATGATGATACAAATGAAAGCCATATATATTGGTTTGGGTAAGTGAATTTGGAAGGTATAACTTGCCATATTAAAGTTTACTCTTTTATGAAATTTATGGA
>Ga0099825_1006659_pt1 | contig 14353 bp, 6 predicted proteins | sample SiratroredBW_FD_76838 | JGI IMG/M metagenome (GOLD analysis project Ga0099825, IMG submission 76838) | Root nodule microbial communities of legume samples collected from California, USA - Siratro red BW | ecosystem: Host-associated > Plants > Roots > Nodule | place: USA: California | collected... | reverse complement strand
TAAAAAAAAAAAATTTATAAATACATAAAATCTTTTTTTTCCAAAAAAAATTTAAACAAAAATATTCATAAAATAAATCATTCAAAAAAAAATTTTAACATTATAATAAAAAAAAATTTAAAAAAAAAAAAAAAAAAAAAAAAACTTAAAAAACAAAAATTAAAAAAAATTTTAAAAAAAAAAAAAAAAAAAGAACATACCAATAATCATAACAAACCAATTTCAAAATTAGAACTACGTAAATCCTGATTTTCTATCATGCATAGAGATACGTAGGACCAAGGTCAATTCTTGTCGGATCCAATAAAAAATAAAAAATATGTTTATTTGTCTTATTTTTGCTTATTATGTTTATTTGCATAATTGTTATTTATTTGTATTATGTTTATTAGCATGTTTTCCTTTTCTTGTTTATATATTTGTTTTGTTTTTTTAGATTTGTTTGTTTTGTTATTTTATTTGTCTTTATTCATATTATTATTGTTATTATTTGGGAAAAATGACATTTTTGCAAAACCACACTTATTTTTATTCATTTGATTAAAGGAACCTTCTTAGGACGGGCGTTGTGGGGTGCTAATACCTTCCCCACACGTAACCGACCCCCGAATCTTTGAATCTGGTTTGTGGACATTTTTATTTTTGGTTTTTTTATGGTTTTCCATAATAAACTATGGTGGCCACTGCAATCTATATTTAAATTTTTTAAAAATTATTTTTGATCGCCCCGTCGTAATCCCGGTTGCAACAGATGACGACTCCACTGGGGATATTAGAAGAGTCAGGCCAATTTAATTAAATGAGTAAAATTTGTGTGGTTTTCTGAATGCTTACGTTTCCCATTCTTTGTCTATATTGCATGTTATATATTTTAATTTGCAGCGTAGGAACGTATTCCAGGTATGTAAATATTTGTATTGTTGAAATATTGAACCCTAGGGTAGAAGACATGTTTATGATTGTTTTGCAAGTGACATTATTCTCCCTTCACACACCTTTGCATATCATGAGTGGGGCCCTATACCGGGTCTGTGAAGCTTAGAAATAGAGGAATTGTGTAGCAAAACTGGGCGGATTTTCGTCCTAACCCAGGTGTGCGAAAACTCCTACTAGAGTATGTTCCCTTTATTGTCATGTTCATAAAGATTGTCATTATTGACTGATAAGGATGTGTGGTAAAGGGGGCCATAGCTCTAGTGGCTTTTAATAGGAAATTAGGATAAGCCACCCTTTATGAGCACATTTAGGAATTTTGAAAATACATTTTAAAAGAAATATAAAATAAAAAAATAAAGTTTTATGCATTGTTCATGCATTTTCATAAAAGAAAAAGAAGAAAAAAATGAAAAAATGAAGTTTTATGCATGTATATATGCATTTACTTAAAATCAAAACTTAATAGAATTTTATACATGCATGCATTATTTTTCAGTTAATGCTGAAAAATAAAATAGAGTTTTTGTGCATTTATCTATGCATTCTCATTTTCAAAAAATAAAAAAATAGAGTTTTATACCTGCATTCGCAAAAAAGTCAAAAATCAATAATGAAAAATGAAGTTTTATGCATGTATTCTCATTTAATCAAGATTAAAAATACACATTTTCATATCATCATTCATTCAATTAACACAAATGGAAACTATGCATCAGATTTCATATATATGTTCATACGTTCTCAATACACTCATGCATCTCTTCCTAAATGCCAATATCAAACAAAAAAATCAAGAATATCAAAAATGAAAAATATTGTACACATTCGTGCATTCATGCACTTACCTCACTTCTTATTTTGAGACCCGCTTGATGCGGTCATTATCTCAACCTCAATTTTTTTTTTAAAATTCCATTGAGACCCTATCTGCACTGTGAAGGTCTTGACCTCATTGAAAAATATAAAGACAAGAGGAGATAAAATTTTTCTTGAAGAAAAAAATATGAAAAAAAAATCAATCATTTTTTAGGGAAAAAAGAAAGGAAGTCAGCATATAATGATTACAAGAAACATATACACATTTTTGAAAGGAAAAATAAATATATTTTTGTAAATACACTCTCCTTTGAAAATTTGTAAATACATTATCTTTTGAAATTTTGTTCATATATCAAAATTTTTGTACATATGTTACTTTTTTTTATCAAGAAAAAACTTTTGTACATACATTGTTATTGAAAATATTTTATAAATACATTCTCCTGTAAATATTTGTGAAAAAAAAACATCTTTGAATATACATTTTCTTTTAAAAATTTATACATAAAAATAATACATTTTAGCATAGATTATCACTAAAAAAAGATAAGAAAAAATAAAATGTAGAGCAGACATTCAGGCATATCATTAAAAAACTTAAAATTACAATTTTGAGCATCCATTCATGCATTACCATTAAAGAAAAAATGAAAAATTCAAAAGAAAATGTATTTTCAAAGGAACAAAATCAGCTTGTGAATATCTATGTATGTGTTCGCAAAATCTGTTACCCAGTTTTCTAGAATTTCGTACATCATATATGTATTTTTGAAAATTCCATTTATATATGCATTCTCAAATAATATTTTTTTTTTTGCATACATCCATATTTAAAAAAAAAACAAATCTAAAAAGAACCATGAATTCATAAATGCATTTTCTAAAAAAAAAATGCATTTAGACATACATTATATATGCATTCCAAAAAAATCATGCATTCATAAATGTATTTTCTCAAAAAGAATTAACTCAGACATACATTATATGCATTCCCAAAAATCATGCATTCATAAATATATTTTCTAAAAAAAACATATATTCAAACATATATCATATTTGAATTCCCAAAAAATTGCATACATTCATAAATGCATTAAAAAAAAGGTCCGAAATTTCATAGATGTGTTTTCTCAAAAGAAAAAAAAATAAAAAATAAGGGAAAAATGTGGTGAGTCATTTGTTCATGGATCATTGAATTCACAAGCTTGCAAATAATAATAAAATGGGGATCATTCAAGCGAGAAGTTTAATAAAGGTAAAAATTGACTTTTCTAAGAAAACATTTGCATACACGGTGTTTGTTACCTATTGTCTTTCCCAAAATTGGGACACCTAATTGGGGGCAGTCCCGTCGGAAGATTTGCTCTCCAATATCTTTTAAATACCTCAAAATCCCTAAACACTTACCCTTTTACCCATGGATTCAAGCATGTATCTAAGCAGTATTTCTAAAAGGAAGGTTGATGGCTACACCATGTTGACATTAGCTTCAAATGACCTTGGATTTTCTTAAAAAATGGAATAAAATGAATTTTCAAAAATGGAGGTTGATATATAGTGAATTGGTTTGTTATGATTGTTGGTATTTTTATTTTTTATTTTTTTGAAAATTTCATTTAATCTTGTTTTTAAAAGAAAGTTTTATATTTTTTTATTGTTAAAATTTTATATTATTGAAAGTGTTTCACATTTTTATTTTTTCTAAAAAGTAAACATTTTTACTATTTTTGAAAATATTTTATTTTTTAATTATTTTTAAAACTATTTTGAATCTAATATTTTTATTTGTGAAAGTTTATGTTTTTTATTTTTGAAAGTTGATTTATTTATTCTTTTTATTTTGGAAACTTTTTATATATTTTTAATTTCGAAATTTTGATATTTTATTAACTTTTGGAAAATATTTTATAGACTTTTTCGAAAATGATATATTTTATTTATTTTGGGGAAACATTTATTATTTTTTATTAAAAATTTGGAAATGTTTAATATATTTTTATCTTTACAAAATTTACTTGAAATAAAATATTATTTATTGATTTGGTAAGAATTAGAGTGTCTTTTGAGTACTATGATGTTCTTGCTTCCATGATCTACTGAGACTTAGGCTTCTTTTTATTTTGGGTCCTCTGAGACCGTGTGAAACAGCAGCCTCTAGAAAAAATTAAATTAAAAAATGGGACGTGCTTAGAGCAGCATCCAGTATATGAGACATGCTTAGAGCAGCATCTCCGGTATAACAAAAACAAATATGAGTGCGTAGAGCAGCATCTCCTGTATAACAAAAGCAAATTTATAATGCAAATTTATTTACAAGCAATAAAGAATACTAATATTCATGATATTGAAATTTGAACAAGTCAAGACAAACAAAATAAGGACAAACAGAATAGGAACAAATAGAACAATCACATGAGGCTGAGTGATCAAGACATACCAGTTGAAGATAAGCTTTAACAAAATTCACCCCTTTTTTTCTAATTCCAAGCCTCCAGATCTTCAGTAATTTTTTTCGTGTGTAATTCTAGTGCTTTCTAAAAAACGTGTGTAAAATGTGTGTTATTCTCTGATATTTGTAAAGATGGGTGTAAAATACTACTCATACTCAATCCCCCTTCCTTGTTTTGGTCTTTTTCTTTTATAAAAAATCTTCAGACCCCTCCATTGCTCTACTAGATAATCCAATGAATATGCCCCTGATTTCAGTTTGATGTTGAAGAATAAATCATAATCAATCAGAGTTATTTGCAATTAAGCATAACCACCCATTATTACCATTATTTGTAATTAAGTAGAATAATATCTAATTAATATCATTATTTACAATTAAGCAGAATAATCACCAATTATTATCAGATTCCCCTAGCCCATCTGTTCAATTTTTCATTAATTAATCTTTTTCTTTTGAATTTTAAATTAATTTTTGTGCATTAAACACAGGTTCCTGAGAAGACAGTCAGATTATTTAGTAGAAAGAGAAAGTATGATGTGACAGCACTTTAATAAGAGGTGCAAAATATCAATTTTATTTTCTTTTTTTTAACACACTTTTAATGGACTGGACCTCAACAAACTAATTTCCTTTATTTTTTTCAAAATGAACCCTTTATTAATTTGGGCTTTATTCAAAGGACAAATTATTTTCGGACTGAATCTCTTAATGGGTTTTATTTTTTTTATTGTTTTTCTGCAGTTTATTTAAAACAGACCCAACACTTTTTTTTCTTATTTTTATGTTTATATTTTCTATTTTATTCATTACTTATTTATTTTATTTTCCTATTTTATTTATTATTATTATTTTCCTTTTCTTTTTTTTATTTTACTTTGTTGTTTTTTTCCTTTTCTTTGTTTTATAAATTTTATTTCAAAACTTTATTCATTAAAATAGAAAATGAAATCAAAATTTTTTCTTCTTTTTTTTATTTATTTAAATGACAAAGTATGATAAAAACTACATAACACAAATTTTTTATTTTAATTTTATATATTTTTTATTTTGAAATAATTTTATTTGCCCGGACAAAATTGGGTGTTGACAATTTCAAATACCAATTTCGGGTTGGTGGACATCTTTAGTTCACGACCTTAGGATCTATCACAAACCCCAAATTCAGTATTGGAATGAACTTAAAGCTATCCTAAGGAAAAAGACATGTGCCCTCCTATTATTATAGGGAATTGATGAATCAACTCCGTACACTCAAACAATGGAGCATGAGTGTGGAATAGTATCGACAAAAAATGGAGTTACTCATGATCAAGACGGGGATTAAAGAAGAACCTAGTAAAATAATAAATAGGTTTTTCAATGGTTTTGACCTAATATTAGTAATAGAGTTTAGCTACAACCTTATAATGATTTATGAACTAGTTCAGCTTTGTGTAAAGGTATACAACAATATGCTCAATATTATACCCTTCACAACCTAATCGTGAATCTAATAAGGAGGGATACTCTGCCAATTCCACATCTAGGTTTAAGGAACCATAAGGATAAGGGAAAACAAAAAAAAGCAAGAAAAATATATAGAAGAAATGAAAGAACTTGTTATAAAAGGAAAAAAAAATCTTAGATGGAGAAAAAAATAAAGAGAAGAAAGGAAATAAAAGAAAAGAAAGAAAAGGGAAAAAAAGAGAAAGCGAGGAGAGAAAAAGAAGAGAAAGAGAAGAGAGAAAGAAAAGATAAGAGAGAAAAAAAAGAAAAAGAAGAAGAAGAAGAAATGTTAAAGAAATCTAGAAATGAAGATTAATATCTTATCACACTCCCTAAAATCATAGTAAATGATTAAAAGGGGGTTCCCATACTTTGAACATTTCTTTTCATTTCAATCATGAATATAACTCTTCTTCTGAAAAATTTATAGAAACTCACTTTTTTCCTGAAGTTGAATAAGCTTTGTGGCGGTGACCAGCTCAGATGAGTGCAACTTGATTCCTGTATTGAAAGTCTTTTTGACAGAGGTTTCAGGCAACCGTGTCACGTTAAGTGTGTGTGAACGGTGATACAAGTAAATATCGTTTGTGAGGTACCACTAATACAAAAAAACCCATTCTACAACAGAATAAAACGTCGGTTAAAACGTAACCGAGGTAAACAAAAAATGCGGTGACATTTTTGAAATTATGCGAAGAGATGTTATATGGTTACTCATAAACCAATGTAATATACCCGATTCTGCATCGGTTGACTCTCCTAACCGATGTAGAAAAGACTGAAAAAATAAAAATTCAAAATTTGGTTTGGTGCTGAATATATTACATCGATTGAGGCTCGCAACCGATGTAATAGGTGCTAGATACTACATCGATTGTTACTTAAAACCGGTGTAGAAAATGTCTATTACATCGATTCTCACTACAATCGATGTAATATGCTCCAGCGTGTGGAGAATTTCAATTTTTCAATAAGCACACGCGATTTTGTTAACCTAAAATTTCCATTGCTTTTATTATTAGTCTTTCCCTCGTGCCACTGGTCTCTCTAGTTTTTTGTGTTCTATATTGCTTCTATTGTCGTTGTTTTCACTCTCACTCACGTTCATTTAATTCATTGTTTCCTTCATTCACTTTTTTTAGCATATTCAACATAGGTGGTTTGCTAACTTATTTCTATGTTGCAGGGATGCTATACACTTGATGCATGAGCTTTTGTCCACCATGAATTCTTGGTTCAACACCCTTAGTCGCTTCTCTTTGCAATAGGTTAGCATTTTTGTAAAATTCCTTAAAAATTATTAGAAATTTGTTTTTGACCTAAATTTTTTAACCGCAACTTGATTTAGTATATATTTGATGGTAAAGTTTTTACATTGTATAGATTTATCATAGATTTTGAGTTACCAAAATTTAGGGTGAAAAAACTTCAGACGACCATAACTTTTGATAGAGAACTTGGATTGAAATGCTCCAAGAATGAAGTTGCTCGAAATGGGGTAATGAAGTTCGTGGGCAATCCCCAAAGGGGATTCGAAATCCAAAATTTTTCCTAAATTCCATTATTTACTATTTGTTTTTTATTTTTTTAGTATTTTTGACATATTGTTTTCTATTTTACATATCTATACTTGTTAACAAAAATCTGGAAACTTTTGTGATGTTTCCTTGCATGGATTAGAGAAATTTTTCTGGTATTTTTTTTTTTTAATATAGAGATATTACATCGGTTGTGCAACACCCAATTTCGTCCGGATAAATAAAATTTATTTAAAAAAAATGATGATGAAAATTATTTCTAATTAATTTTTAAAGAAAATTCAAAAATTTATTTAATCAAATTTGAATTTTATTGTTAGGAAAAAAATAAAAAAATGATTTTTTTTGTTTTTATCCTTTTATTTTTTATTTTCTTAAATAAAAAATATTTTTGATAAATAAATAATAAATAAAAAAATCATTTTTAGATTCATTGTTTATTTTTCTCTTATTTTCAAAAAAATGCAAAAAAATATAATTTGTTTGTCATTATCTTTTATTTCATTTTAAGAAAAAAATATGATTTGAATTTTTATCTTGTTTATCACTTTATAAAAAATATAATTTGTTTTGATTTTATTTTGTTAAAAAAAAAGTGAGATATAAAAAGTTTGATTTAAAAAGAAAAAAAATGGTTGACATATTTGTTTACTTTATTTTCTTCTCTTTCTAATATTAAATAATAATATAAAAAATAAAAAATAGAATTTAAATCTCACAAAATCTTCTAATGGGTTCACTCTCCTTTCTTTTACTTTATGCTTTAACGGATTTTGATATTCTCGTGCAAGAGAGAGGAGAGAAGATTTGGAGATTGGATGAGAGGAAAAATGAGAAAGCATGATAATGGCACAGGTGCGGAAGTAAAAAAAATGAAAAAAAAAATTCTAATAAAAAATTGATAAGGGACGTCGCATGCCTTCAAAAAGGTGGTACTGTAAGATGGAAGGGAACAATTGACGTTTTGCTTCCACTATCCTGCTACGGACACACGGAAGGAGAATGGAAAAAGTTGTTTGGTCGCCTAAAAATAGGGGCTATGATTTTGGTTCCCTTGGAGACATTCCCTCAATATTTCTTTTGGTCGATGATACATTCTCTGGTCGGCTAGGTTTTTTTTCGAAGATAATCTTAAGGAAGGAAATCAACAATCTGGAGGGAGGCGTAAGAGCTTGTGAAATACAAAGTAAGGAGTAACAAAATACTGGAGAAGTATGATTTTCATGAAGGTTACGTTTTAGTTAACTTGCTTTGCTGTTTCATTTCAATTTCTGTATAAGCATGCATTTACAGTTCATTTCTTTGCTGCTTCATTTCAATTTCTGTGTAAGCATGCATTTACAGTTCATTTCTTGTTCAAATGTTGTCTTAATGATTGCTAAAAGAGACAAAGTTCTATTTTCTTGCCATGCAGAAGTTTCCTGTTCATACTCTTGCCTTGTTTTTACCACCCATACACATTCGTTATGCACATGACAACCGCATACCCTTATCACAACCCATGCAACCTCGCTAACACGTGCCCCTCCATGCGTCGCCGGAAACCACCATGACCAGCCCCATACTTTAACCCTCCAACCCTAGCTTTAGATACAACCATCAACCCTTTGCCACCCTTACCATACGAGCATCACATTCCACTACCGAGCCAACCTTCACTTCCCTGTTCCTCCACCGAGACCACGTCACCTTCTTCCTCTCATTATTCTCTTCCAAGGTTGTCGTCGGCGTGGCCTGAACCCCCCACCATATCTCCCATGCGCCTTCGTATACCCTCGCTGCTACTCCCCTCATGGATCCGGCGACCGCCGATGGTGCCACCATAGTCATCAACCTCATGCCTCGACGCCTCCCCACGCGACCACCATCCACTGAGCAGCCACCACCCTCTCTCTCCCTATCATCACCTTTCCATCCAATACCACCTTCACAACCAACCCTAAAAGGAGCCATCGAACCCCACGACGCTGTCGGTTTTGCACTTCAACCTCTCCACGTGCATCGTAACTCCATAGGAGCCTCCACGCCGCCGCAGCCGCTGATGCTGCCGTCGGCAACGCCCGTCGCCGCCTTCGCGCCACCAGCCACGCCCTCCCCTGCCTCGAAAGAGAACTCCCATGGCCTCCCAAGGCGCCAAGCGTGCGCCACCAACCCTAATGGGTTTCTGTTTAGCAGCGTTGCTCTCTGCACCCCATGCGTTTGTGCGTACACCCTAGCTCTCCTCAATTTCCAAAATACCCTTGGCCATAAGTGAGTTTTTGGATAGTGGAGATATTTCCTGCACCCCATTAATTAAGATCTGCACCCACACTTTTCTCAATCCCCAAAACGCCCTTGGTAATAACTAGGTTTCTGACTAGTGGAGCTATTTTCTACACCACCGCAGTTAGAGTTTGCACCTACAACTCCCTAAATTCCAAAACTGCCCCTAATTTTGTTTTTTTAATCTTTTTACTTAGAATAAAATACTTTAGAAATTTAATATTGGTCTATTTCTCACATTTTCAAAAAAAAAAAAGAAGAGGAATGTTTTAATAAAATTTGATTAAACTCCTAAATAACCATTTGCGTTATGCAGGATTTAATTCGAAAAAAAAAATTCATTTGGAATTTCAAAGAACCATACTCGTCAAGCGATATCCAAAATGAAGTTTAATTTTCGAAAATATCAACTTTCAAAAGTAAAAAAAATATTAAACACAAACAAACAATTTTCTATCCAAAGAACTACGTAGTCCTGATTTTCTATCTCGTATAGAAATACGTAGGAGCAAGGTCAAATCCTTGTCGGGTCCCCCAAAATAAAAAAAATATTTTTGTTTGTTTTATATGCATTTTGTTTCTTTTTGGAAAATAAATATTGTGAAAACCACACTCATTTTACTTATTTAATTAAAGGTACCGTCTTAGGACGAGAGTTGTGAGGTGTTAACACCTTCCCCACACGTAATCGACTCCCGAACCCTAAATTCGGTTTTCACAAGCTAACCTTAACATTCTTTTTGTTTTTTCATAGTTTTCCATAAAAACTATGGTGGTGACTCCTCTGTTTTGAAAACTAATTAATTTTTTTCGGATCGCCTTCCCCGTCGCGATCCCGGTCAGGACGGATGGCGACTCCACTGGGGATGGTCCCTAATTCTTAAGGTATAAGGCCACCAGAGCTATGGCTCACTTCAGCACATTACTCATAGCAGCTGGTAAACAACTTGCTTACGAGCATATGAATAAAGCAAACAAACTCTAGCTGGGGTTATCACAAAATCTGAGAAAGGAAGTACATCCTGTCAGTATTGCTACACAACCCCTTTCTATTTCTAAGCTCACTCAAACCTGGGTATAAGGCCCCTCTCATGACATGTATAAAAGTAAAGGTGTGTGTGTGAAGGGAGAAAATGCACCCAACCCCCACCTGCAAAACAACCAACAAAGTTCCCAAGCAGATATATAGCAGATATGGCAGATAGGACATGTCATCTAACCTAGGGTTCAATATTCAACAATAACAAAATAACAATCACATATACAAAATCAAAGCGAAAGATAAACATTTAGAAAAATTACACTCATTTGAACTTATTCAATTAAATTGGCCTGGCTCTCAGCATTCCCCAGTGGAGTCGCCATCTGTCCCAACCAGGATCGATGTAATAAGGTAGATATTATATCGGTTGGGAGCCCAATTGATGTAATATCTCCTCCTGAGCGCTCTTAGGATTGGTATTTTACATCGGTGATTTATCTATCAACCGATGTGGTATATGCGCATACTACACTGGTTATAGAACCGATGTAAAAAGTCTAGAACTTTCTACATCGGCTACATCTACATCGATTCGGGAACCGATATAGAGCGTCCTCCAACACCGATATAGAAGAAGTTTTTTCTACTAGTGTACTCATGTTTAAAAATGTTTTTGCCCAAGGGGACATACCAATATGAAGAGACTTTTACTTGAGAGAGAGATTGTTAGGAATTCAAATATGAATCTAAGTCTCACGTTAAATAGAAATGAAAAAGTTGAGTAACATATAAGAAAAAAGATATATAAACTCATAACCTTAAAATTTTGGATTAAAGATAGTGTCAATTCCTTATGTTGGTACGTGAGATCTCTTTGAGAAATTAATATTTCTCTCCTCAATTTTCGCAACATATATTAGAACATTATTAGATCCAATATCGTAAGGGTAATATATAATAAAACACTACCTTCGTGGATGTCGAAAAATAACTTCTCACCAAACGAGTAGAAATAGCACCAAAATTTAAAATACCAGCATAGATAAACAATATCAGAGTTTTTCTTAAAAGAAAAAAAAAAATTGATCTAGATTTTACATTTTAATTAGGGGAACACGAAGTTGACGTTGCTTCTGCAAGTGCAAAAGAAAGTTTTTGAAGACTATCCAAAACCTGAAGAACATTATCTAGTCATTTAAAACGGTATCAACTATATCAAATTGTTCGTGTTTTTTAATGAATAGATGATACTATCATGTCATCCACAACGCAACTAATAATTGACTCATCAATAGGTAAGGGTACCTTTGGAGGTATTTGATTAAAAAAGTCTACCTTAATTTGATGGATACAGGTATTTTTAAATATATATTTTAAAATGGTAACCATTAATAACATGTTAAAATTAGGTGCAACGTTGACAATAAGCCAATCATTGGCATACATATATTTACTACATTCTATTGATCAATGTTGAAGGTTTATTAATACTCAGAGATGGATAAGGAACAAATCCATCAATAATTGAAGAGGAAAATTTTGGAATGACTCTTTCGATTGCGTTTCCTACATGAACTCTATGAATTAATAATTATTAATAAATTATCTGCAATGGCATATTATCATCAACAAGCTTTTATAATATATTTGTTAAGGTTAAGCTATATTCAAATATGTTAAATGCCCAAACAAGCAATAAAACAATTCTATCATATTTTTTAAGCAATTTCTATCATATTTTTTAAAGTTCATACAAATTTCAATATTTGAAGTAAATGAATATATTCAAGTTAAACAAGAATGCAACATCATTAGAGATAATATGTTTCAAAATGACATAATTCAAAAGATAAAAGGGGCAAGCAAAATTCAAATTAAAACATGGATATATTATTGCATTAAAAAAAACAAGAGCTAACAAAAGCTTTTTTTAATAATGAATGGAAGGAAGCAAATGATTACTAATATTGCTCTAAACATATAAAGACACGTTCAAAAACAAAAGAGTCACAGAAACTAGCATTTCATGAACATGCAATAGCAGTAATCAAAACATGCAATACTGAACTTCATCGTGTGAACACACAATAGTAACAATATATAATTGAAAGGCAATTACCAAAACGTGCAAACACGCATTATCATCTAAAAAGCAACTAACCAATATGGGAAGTGGGTACAATTATGTATTGTTTTCTATAAATAAAGCAAATTGTAAAATACTAAGTAGCTCGAAACAAGTCAACAATTAATCAATGCCTCATAGGTTTTACGAAAAACAATATGGTCTTGCCATTTTTCGTTTACATCTTTATATGAGTCTTTGTTCTTTCTATAACTTTTTTTTTTTTCTATCTGTAACTCTTTTCTTCTTCCTATGACCCCTTGTGTCTCTTTACGAGTACGAACATGTTTATATTATTTGATTCACAATTATGTTGAGCATGATAATTTCGTTTCAGGATTCTTATAGTAAAATTAAGTTATATATAAAAATAGGCTAGGTGTATGTTATTTGTTTTTTCTAATCGAAAATAGAAATTCTAGTTTTTCCATTACTAGCTTTTCCAATTTATAGTAACTTGAATCCCCTTGTTAATCGATATATTGTCTACATGGATCACTTATCTACATAATTCCTTTAATAAAATGTTCATTTAATAGAAACACTAATTAAAGAGATAAATGTTTGATTTCACCAAAATAAACCGTATATCTGATAGTGGAAACGTCCATATTCCTATTAATAATAAGATTACTTTCCGAAAATATGCTGATTATCAACGAGTTAAATATAACTTTGGCATGATAATAAGGTGACTTTTTGTCCATTTTGGTGTAGTTTTCCATAATAATATCCAAAATGGGCAGAAAAATATTTATTTACCAAAATGGGTAAATTTAGGATTTCAAATTAAGAGATCATTCAATCCAGATATGATTTCAGGCTTGTCAAACATAAGTGACATGCTAGGCTTGTCAAACATAAGTGACATGCTAACAATTTTAATTAAACACATTAATTAAAATCTCATTTCTTACTAAACTCATTTTTCTGAAACTATTTTTTAATTATTTGACACTATATTTGTTAAGTTTAACAATTAAAAACAATAATTAAATAATAATAATAATAATTAACAAAACTATTACGGAACAATTAAGACAAACAAGTTTATTTTAATTTAAAACAAAATAATATAATGATAATAATAAGAAGAAGAAGAATTTTAATTATATTCATATGAATTTAATTTAAATAATAATAATAATAATTTAATGCTTATTTTTGAAAAAATAATAATAATAATAATAATAATAATAATAATAATAATAATAATATTCTAACAAATTTAATTAAAATAATAACAATAATAATGATTATTATAAGTATAATATAATAACTTTTATAAATAAAAAATAATATTTAATAATATAATATCAACTATTTATCAATTGATGATGATGGTGATTTATTATAATTTGATAAATAATTCATATTATAATCTCTTTATTGTCTCTTCCTAATAAGTGAAATGATAGTGGACAAATACAACTTGATTCACTTATTAGTTCATACTATAATCTCTTCATTGTCTATTCCTGATAAGTGAAATGATAATGATGACTGCAACTTGATTCACTTATTGTCACTGAATAAGTAATATTATATTATTAAATATTATTTTCTTTACTTATAAAAGTTATTATATTATTATTATTATAATCATTAATATTGTTATTATTTTAATTAAAATAAACCACCATCATCATCAATTGATAAATAGTTGATATTACATTATTAAATGTTATTTTTTTTATTTAAAAAAGTTATTATATTATAATTATAATAATCATTATTATTTTTATTATTTTAAT
>Ga0099825_1006658_pt1 | contig 14354 bp, 6 predicted proteins | sample SiratroredBW_FD_76838 | JGI IMG/M metagenome (GOLD analysis project Ga0099825, IMG submission 76838) | Root nodule microbial communities of legume samples collected from California, USA - Siratro red BW | ecosystem: Host-associated > Plants > Roots > Nodule | place: USA: California | collected... | reverse complement strand
GGTCTTATTTCTCGGATGGAGAAGTGTCATGGTTTGATATTTTCTTTCCAGGATTATTTGATATATTTTATTGCTTACTATATATATATATATATATATATATATATATATATATATATATATAATGAGATACACTTATTTTTATGCACATTTCATGTTTCTATTTCTTTAATTATATTTTTAAATTTCAATATTTTGAACTTGCATTGAATTCTCTATATAACATCATTTTATACATTTCAATATTTTGAACTTGCATTGTATTCTATATATAACATCCTTTTATATAGTACTTAAGGGTACTTAAGGATATCAAGTGTAACATCCCTAAAATTTACCCTCTAAGTAATTATCATATGCAGGTAATAATTAATAAAATAATATATACATATCACAAAAGTAAAACATGTATATATATATATAAAGAAAAAAGATTAATGCGTTTCATCAATTCATGGAGGAATCTCAATATCTGTCAAATCCTCTGTAACATACAACTCATGGAGGAATCTCAATACCTGCCAAATCCTCTGTAAAATACGATCATAGCATATTTAAAAAAAACAAACATCACATAGAAGAAAAGGGTAAGGTAGAGAGTTTAAAATGTATAATCATAAAGTTTAAATCTTATATTTTAACCAAAATACCACAATTTAAACACTCATCAGTCATCTCATACATCACATTATCATTTCCATTTGTGTACAATAACACATGATATATATACATTGACTCATATTTAAAGACACTTGACTCTACTTCTAGAAGACTCATGCATTGAATTAGACTCAGAGGTTTGCCCCTGTCATACCATCCTCCAAAGTGAGTTCCTCACAGTCACAATCACAAATGGTCTATCAATCTCTCATCAATCCTCATATAACAAGGTTAATCCATATAGACTAGGATAATCGGGTTTTTTTCACACCTTGACGCAGTTATATAAACCTCCTCCGACTCTCAACACTTGAAATCTTCATCTATATGATTCCAATATATAAGTAGAGTCAGATACCTCCTTTCCATTGTGAGTTCACTAGGACAAACACATGGCTCAAATCCTTAAACATTGCACATCCTAGACAAATCTCAACACGATATCTCCTTTCCTGAAGATATTATGTTGTGATCACACATTTCACAATCAACATACTATCATACATCACAACTCATATATCTTCTATTTTCAAATGCATACATCATTCATTTCAAAACTCATTCAAATAATCTCTACATCTTTATAAGCATTCAACTTTAAACTTACTAACATTCAAATTCATCATTTTAGATAGATATACTACTATATCAATTAGTCTTTTCCCAAAACTATTCAATAACTAACTCATCAATCTATCAAAATCACAATCAATCATACAATCTACCAAATCATCAAAACTATTATTAATAATCACACAATTTCAATTCAATTTAACAAAACTTGCAAGAAGATTTTGGAACATGGTGACCACGTCACCTCCATATCCAGGTCTTCTAGCCTAGGGTTTTATATAAAAGTAAACTAACATTTATAAAATAAAAAAAGTATGTAACTAGTTTTCCTTATTTGGCTTAAAGTAGAGTATTTTTCAAAATAGCTCCAAAGCCTAGAAATCACATAGGATCTCTTAACTCCGTTTAAGAATCCGATCAGATACTCTTACTCTATTTAACGCCAAGAGCCTAAAGGTGACATTCGATCTTTAGTCGATGACAGGTAAAGCCATAGTTCTACAGAGAAGGTAGGGGAGGAAAAAGAATTCTATTATAGAGATAATGGTTTTATAAAAATGAGATCTAAATAACTGATTTCCTAATTATATGAACTTTTCATTTTAACAATAAAATATTTCGATATCATTTTACTAATATCACTTCTACTCTAAAATTAATTTCTTAGTCCTTACATACTACTATTATAGAGCAAATTTCTAGGGTCTTACACCAACAGACACTACTACACAGATACTGTTTTTCCTCATAAATTTGCAATCTATGTTACTTTTCTAACATTGTTTTCATTTTATACATTAAATATAAAAATAATAATACATAGATTTTTATTTAAATAAATATATAAAATTAAACTTGATGTAAATATAAATTTTAACTTATTAGAATATCATGATGTAAATAAAGGTGCAATAAAATAAGGTTTGTATGTCCATGTCATGATTTCGTGGAAGGTTACTCATAAATTTGTGTAAATAATTTGCATTCCAAATTTTGCAGGGATTGATGGAATGGGACTTGGACTTATTTTACATCATGAGAAGCTGGGAAGGTTTGTGTTCATTTAATGTTAAGGCCTAATGGCACACAACCAAATTGTCATTCTAGGAAATTTTAGGAATGCACTTTTTAGGTGATAAGATGATTTTGAAGGAAAAGGGTTATCAATTGATATGTGAGAAATACCCTTTTTGGTTTCTTTTTCTTCAATGAAGGATTTTTGATATGTGGTGCTTGCATATTCCAGTAGCGGATCGAACACCATTTACAGGTACACTTTTTTCCTCTAACTCATTATACTATTTCGTGCTCAAATTGAACTCTTTACACTACTTTTTTTTTTTTCCCTACTTTTGTAAAATGGTTGAGAGTATGTTGGTTGTGTTTAAAATGCGATTACATGTTTCTTCTTACGTTTGTAGAAATTCTTTCACTGATTTAATCCGGCATAATTTATTGTTATGTATACTTTCCTCTTGCAGAAATTGTGAAAATAGTTGAGAGAACAGTTAAGTCAGAATATCAACGTTCACCAAACAGACCCATTTATCTTGTTGGAGAATCTTTAGGAGCATGCATTGCGCTGGCTGTTGCAGCTCTTAACCCTGATATTGATCTTGTACTAATTTTGGCAAACCCAGGTAGCTTTAATTAACGTAGATAAGGTTTATTCTCTTTGATTTTATTTTTCTGCACAATAAATGAGTTCAAGCAGGATTTTAACTTTAGAGAATCTCTAATAGCCGCTGTGAACTACTAATTCACTGTTATATAAATACTAAAGATGGACAAAACTTGATCTGAACTTTGCAAACCAATTTGGCAGGTACTTCGTTCAGCAGGTCAAACTTGCAACTTCTAACACCATTATTGGAAGCTTTGCCTGATCCACTCTCTCCAGGCCTGCCTAACATTCTCAGAACCACGGCAGGTTTGTGTATCGTGTTCTGAAGGCTATGTTTTTTTTTCTTTCTTTATGAACTATTTTCTAATGATTAATTGCATCATTATGGAAGACAAAAGAATCTCTGTATATACTTATTTTAAGAAAATAAATCTGATTTTGTGCTGCTTCTTAAGAAAACTTTTGAAATATACGCTATTATTCCTTCTCATAAAAGCTCCCCCCCTAAGCATGGACTACATATAAGATAATGCACTATATACAATGAAGTACAGTCACGAATACGATATAAGCACAGGCACTGAGATGTGACTAAATTAAAACATAGGACACCGGACACAAAATACACACACACACACACATATATATATATATATATATATATATATTTATATGATTATAAATCTATTAAAATTTACTAATTATATTTCATAATCTAAAAAAATTAAGAGAAACAGTTATAGAAAAAAGTCGAAGAGAAGAAAAATTTATGTAAACTGTTATGTTTGACTATTACATTTGGTTATCCTCATTGAAAAATAGAACTTTTAAATCATGTTCATCAAGAGATAAGCTAACAATCTCAATAATTCCATTATCATCTAAAGAAAAGTCATCTATTGCAATATTTGCAATATTCTACAGTTTAAATTCCTTTCTTTTACATTTTGAGGAATTTTCTGAAGAGAAGGCAAAGATTTCTATGGACAAATACTAGATTCTTTGCCTTTTGAGATGTCATCTTATTTCTTTTTAAAGGATGTATAAAGGAGTACGTATTCCAATTTGTTTCACAACAAGAAGGAAAACATGCATGAGTTATATTTTGAACTGTTAGTGCATGAGCTCTATGAACCGTTCACCTTGATTTTGCATCCATTTAAAGAGCCAATATTGGCAAAAGCTTCTTTTACATTTGAAAAGTTCATAAACACTATATTTATTTATCTCCTTACATGCACCTCATCAAATACCTCTTAAAATATTTCTTTCTCTTATGAGTAAGTTTCACATCTTGATCTCTTTATGAGTCTTTATTTAGCCCTTCATGTCTATAATATCTAAAACATTAAAAATATATAAACATAAATTAAAATTAATGTAATATTATAAATAAAATGTTTACAACAAAATATAATAATAAACTAATTTAATAATATAATGTATTACCTTGGATTTAAAGAATGATTAAGATAATAAAGAGATGTGCTACTCTTAGTCACAGAACTCCTACACCGTGTCATGTATGCATCTACCCTATCTCCCTCCGTGTTTGTGAAGTGCTGCAGCGCCTTGAAGCTGCGTCAGATCTTTATGGATTATATATAAGATAATAAATGCTTTATGAAAAAGGAACTACTCTTGAAACACAACCTGATGCAGGGAACCTAGTGAAAGATTCCATTTGTAGGTTGTTTATATTATCATACAGTTGTCTAAGTCTCAGCAGTAAGTTTTGCTTAGTCAGTAGTAGGTTTCTTGTTGTTTTCAATGCCTCAAATCGTAACCAAAATTCCATTCATATGCCCTTCTCCTTGAATTTTTCAATGATAAATATGGATGGATTTTGTGTCATTTACGTATAATTTTGTATTATTTCCAAGTACCTTTCATAGCATCTATGCTCCGTTGTTTTATGTCCGACAATATTTTTGGTGGATCTATTACGTTTTCGTCCTTGACCACATAAATGTTTCATGCCTTTGCTGGATCTTGTCTTTGAATCTTTATGTCATTTCCTACCTTTCATTATTTAATATTTAATCGGTGCCTAGTGAAACGGGATTTTCCAATTTTTGTTGCTTTTGCTTATTTTCCCTGAATCGTAGTTCATTAGATAATTAAAATATTAAATCAGCAGTTTCAATGACATAAGGTGCATACGCTAAGTTTTCTACTTACTGATCCTTACCCACTGAATAGTTTTTCGGAAAATATAGCTTATAATTCATCGATCAAGGACCAATATACTGCCTTTCTTTTACCAAAGAAAATGATGCCATTTTCCATTTATGTCATCAACATTTCTTGTAACATTAGGTGAATCTCTGAGGAGGGTGTTGGATAATGTGGTCCAAGGGCTTCCTCTACAAAATACGGCTGGAGAGCTACTGAAGGATTTAACTACTTTCTCATTATCTTTGCCTGTAAGGTTCATTTGCTTTCGTTCAAAAATAGTGAAATTTCTATTGAGGCCTTTGTTTATGCTCTGAATAAGTAAGCACTTTGTATGAGAAAAAACAATGCACGTGCCATATTCTTGAAGAAATGTAAATGAAAATTGGATAGCTTATTTTGTTTCTTTCTTGCAACCAAACTTCATAAAATTGGAATATGCTGGACTTTTGAAGAGCATGAATTGACTTACTGAATTTTCTTTAATTTGGCTTCTTAGCGTTAAGCTTGATTTTTGAGCTTTCCCATCATTTACCTTTAATATTCAAAATCTTTTGTTGATTGAATTCTCAGGTTCTTGCTGACATATTACCAAAAGAAACACTTAAGTGGAAACTAAAGATGCTTAAGTCAGCTTCTGCTTATGCCCAATCACGCCTTTATGCTATCAAAGCACAGACTTTGATTCTTTGCAGGTTCATTCTCTTTGTCATTGTGCATATTTTAACGGTGAAAACACGGAGTCATAAGTATTTCACTAACTTGGTTAAAAATGTATTTCATTAACTTTTCACTTCCCGCTAGAAGTGAATTACATCATATAGTTAGACTTCAATGTAGGAAATCTGTGAACGGAAAAATCTCATAATTTATAAACCAGATCCTGATCAGTTGCTATGGGTTAACAATAAATAAAACATAAAAGCTTAAATGGTCAAAATTAATGTTTTATTCTGAAAACAAGATTAAATTATCATGAACCTGGTGTGGGATTTCCCATTACTAATTGCTATTCTTTCTACCTAGTTCGTGCGCTTATTAAATTGAATAATGAATTTCTTGGGTGGATGGTAAATTAATCTCACCGAATATCTGATATACCCAGCATATTTGCTAGTGTATGAAGTTAAACTTACTTTGTGATTTTCCCATCTAGTGGAAATGATCAATTACTACCTAGTATCCAGGAAGGTGAAAGATTACTCAATTTACTGCCTAAATCTAAATGCGAGCTTCGTAAATTTGATGACAGTGGCCATTTCCTATTCCTGGTATGGATTTCTCCATTTATACATTTCTTCAAACCTGTATGCTTATGTTTGCACTCTGGCATGCATCAGGATCCTTTACATCTGATGGGAGAAAAACGATATTAAATATCAGTTAGGCGTTCAAACAAACCCTAATATGTAACTGTGTCCACTGCTAGCAGGAAGGTAGCATTGACCTGGTAACGATAATCAAGGGCACTTCATACTACCGCCGTGGCAAGTATCATGATTATGGATCAGATTTTATACCGCCAACACCTGATGAAGCCAGAAAAATAATAGAATCGAACAGGTAAAAATAAGAGGATTAATTTAATCATACAAACCATCAATTAAGAACTACAAGAGACTTAATAGTATATATCATAAAGATTGTAGATTGGAAGGAGAGCTCAGCCATGATCAGTTGCTAGATAAGCTGATATTTTTTTTCTGTGGGTGAATATCAATTATATATATATATATATATATATATAGTATCTGGCAATTTATCTTTGCTCTGATTAACTGATTGTAGAATTAATTATAACTTTGACACGTTTCACTTTTAATGCTTCCAGTTTGTTTAACCTTGTGGCAAGTGCTGTAATGCTCTCAACCTTGGAGGACGGGACGATTGTAAAAGGCCTTGCTGGAATTCCCTCAGAGGGGCCTGTTTTGTTTGTTGGGTACCACATGCTCCTGGGTTTAGAAAAAATTCCCCTGGTTTCTCGAATTTTTTTGGAAAGAAATATACTTATACGTGGGATTGCTCATCCCATGATGTTTACGAGATCTAAAACTGGAAAAATGCCAGATTTATCTTCTTTTGACAAATTCAGAATTATGGGTGCTGTCCCTGTAACACCGGCTAACTTCTTCAAGCTTTTTTCTTCTAAATCCCATGTGCTATTATATCCCGGAGGGATGCGCGAGGCTCTTCATAGGAAGGTAAATCCTTTATCTTTCACATGCAATTATGAATTTGCTCGTTTCACTACTTCTAAGGTCTTTAACTTGTATATACCATCTTGGACACGAATGCAAAATGCTGGGCCATGTTTTTTAAAGAGCATGTGAAACTTGCATGAACTATTAGATATCACTATAAAATTCATTTAAAAAAAAGAGAAATCGGAAATTGAATGAAGTTTTGTGATTGTAGACATATTTTGGGTTGGATATACCTTAGGCTAGCTTTATCTGTATTATGCTTTGAAATATACCGACTTGTTTAAAATCTCCAGCATTGTAATAATTCTCAGGGTGAAGAATACAAGTTATTCTGGCCTGAACAATCTGAGTTTGTCAGGATGGCAGCAAGATTTGGAGCCAAAATTGTACCATTTGGAGCAGTTGGAGAAGATGATCTTGGTCAAGTAAGTGTTGGTCTTTCTAAACCAATCCATTTCCTTTAAGAAGTGCTTAAAAATGCTTGCATTTGGCAAAGCGTGATCTATTGTTTTTTTCGAAAGCAAAATTCTACTTCTCATATCTACAAACATGTCTCTGTAAGGATTTAATCTTGGTTCACTCTGAGTGAAATGGTTCTTTTCACCGCCATCCAAGTGTTACATATCACCAAAAGAATTTTAACTTTGCAAGTAGTTATTAGCATATACATCTCAGGTTATTACCACATAATTTTCCCGTGATATGTGGATATGCCTTGCACCTGGAATTAACACATCATATCACATTGGCCTTTTCAGGTAGTTTTTGATTATAATGACTTGGTGAAGATTCCGTACTTTAGGAATGAAATAGAAAGTCTCACAAGTGAGGTTGTGCATTTGAGGTATCTTGTTTGTTGTGTATTTTACCATACCAAATTGTGAACATAACACCTACACATACGTCTTTGTTGTCCTTTTTATCTGCTGTTTATGTATAAACATACATTATTGTATTAATATATCCCTTACAAATTGGAAATCTAGGAGTGATGTTGGTGGCGAGGTGGCAAATCAGCAAGTGCATATGCCTTTAATTTTGCCTAAAGTTCCTGGGCGATTCTACTATTATTTTGGAAAACCATTTGAAACGAAAGGTATGCCTAAACATATTTACAGCTCGCAATGTCCATAAAATGATTTTTTTCCTTGTTTTAAATTAATGAGATATTGTTTGACAGGGAGGAAACAAGAACTCAAAGATAAGGAGAAATCTCATGAGTTTTATTTACAAGTGAAATCCGAGGTAGAGAGCTGTATTGCTTACTTAAAGGTGAAAAGAGAAAGCGACCCCTACAGGAGTATAGGACCTCGGCTGTTATACCAAGTGACTCATGGCTTTGAATCTGAAGTTCCAACATTTGAAATTTGATTGTTTTGCTCACAAAAAAATAATTTTATAATTGGTTTAGAAAGGGCATTGTATTCCTTGGGTTGGAAGCAAACTTTGTATATTACCAGTAGTTTCAGTCATTGTTTTCTGGCCAAAAGGCATAATTCTCGGAGAAACATTGTAGTAGAACATTTTTTCGAAGTTTAAATCAATAAGTGATAAATTATAATAATTTATAATTGGGAAAGGATAACAACTAGTCAAGTTTTATTTAGAAGGGATTTCTATTGCTTATGTGTTACAAGGTGACCTAGTACGTCCTGCCTTGCTCGGGTTTACTTTGCTTAAGGAGTAAAGAGGAAATCTATACTTATTGAAGACAAATTTCTTGAACTTATTCAAAATTCTGAATTACTACTATCAAGGCAAGCACTTCCTGCGCCCATCACGGCACTGAAAAGATAGTTATCATTCTGTCTCTTTTTTAATATTCCAGAAAATTTATTCTAGAAAGATGATGAAAAAGGAATTTCGTAAGTGTTTTTGAGGAGATGGGAAAATTTGTATTTCGGAAAAGACATTTTGAAATATAAAAATTATATTTTGGAATGACGTTTCTTTAATACAAATTTTGCTTCCAATTCTAGAATACAAGCTTATTTTGGAATACAACTTTTGTATTTTGGAATTCTCTTTTCATAACTTATTCCATACTCCCAATTTTCTATTACGGAATCATAATTCCGTAACCTATTTTCTGAACCCAATTTTCGAAAATACTCACTCTCCATTCTACAAAACTCAAGAAAAAATTATTAAACCACTTACCTACATTGTTTATGATGTCTTCACAATGTCACCAGTACTTCAACTATGTCTCACCGGAGTAAAATCACCACCACAAACGCTGCAATGCACCCCAAATTTACCACCACCAGAAACCTTCCTCTGCACCTCATTCTTTTCCAATATATAAGATGAGAGTAAATTTGGAATTTAAAAAAAATTGATGAGGTGCATGTCACTATTGATGGGTGCAGGAAGTTTTTGCCTACTACTAGCCCATGGTAAATTCTTCCTCCAGCCCATGTTTTGATCCTGTATCATACTTTTTAAAATATCAAAAGTACCCTTTTAAAAAGTAATTTAGGTATTGATGTATGCTGGAGTGGTTGTGGTGTTACCCATTTGTGGTGGTTGGTGGTAGCTGGTGGGTGGTAATAGTGTTTGGTTGATGGTGGTGATAGGTAGTGGGTTTTCAATTTATGTTTCGTTTTCTTTCTTTAATTTTAGATTATGCAATTGAGAGACCTCTTATATTACAAAACCTTGAAGTTAATATATTTTTTTTTTATTTTAGCTTATAAAATCTGAAATACAAATTTTATATTGTGGAACTTACACTTTGGAACATGTATTTTGTATTTCAAAACATATTATATAGAATACAAATTTTGAATTTTGGAACATATATTTTTTAATACAAAATTTGTATTTCGTATTATATGTTCTGAAATACGAAAATTGTATTATGGGTTGTATGTTAAAAAATATAAAATTGTATTATGAATTGTATGTTCAAAAATATAAAATTGTATTTTGAATTGTACAATATATAATATAAATTGTATTTTAGAATGTATGTTTTAGAACTTAAAATTTTGTATTTTGGATTGCACATTCCATAATATAATTTTTTTTAAACATTTTTTAGCATTTAATTTTTTTCGTATGATTGTAAAACATTGATTATTGAATGTGGAGATGAAATTTCAAATTTGGACCATAATATCTATAAAGTAGATAAGAAAGAGTTTGACTTAATGAAGTTTGTGACAAGTGAAAATGAATTGGTTGGAAAAAATTGTATTGGAGTTTTTTTATAACAAATGAGATAAATAGAGTTTCACTTATTTGTGTGAAAAGTTTGACACCTAATGTAATTATGTTGTGACGTATTTATGTAGGTGTTTAGTATGTGAGATACTTACTTTAATGAGTACAAAGGGTAACCTTTCGACTTAGTTTTTTGTTATTCTTATATCAAATGGACAATAGGAAAGAGTGACATATGTTGTTAGGTTGTGAAAGGGTGACAAGTATAGAAAATACAAACATGATTTGGAGATGACTGAATTGATATAAGAAAATGTGATCAAAATTTTTAAATTGTAAGGTAAAGTTGCCCGCAATGGTGAAGTTTGGGTATTAAAGGTAATATATGAGAATTATAACCATGGAAAGGCTAAAACATTAGTTGGTCACCTCTATACTAGCAAGTTAAATTCAAATGGACATTCTCTAGTTGTTGACATGATTAAAACTCTAGCGAAGTCGACAAACATATTACTTATTTTGAAAAAGAACAATGAGGAGGATGTCACAAAAATAAAGCGAGTGTACAATGTCAAATATGCATACAAGAGATCATTGAAATGCAACAACTAATGATGTTCCTAAAGCGTGATAAATATATTCACAAGAGTAGGTGTAATGAGTCTTCACAAGTTGTCATTGATGTTTTCTGAACAAGCACTGATCCAGTTAAATTATTGAATGCATTTAGCATTATGTTGTTGATGGACACCACTAACAAAACCAATAAATATAGGTTATCCTTACTTGAGATAATAGGTGTAACATCCACATGATTGACTTTCTCTACTGCTTTTGTGTTGTTTGTAAGGGAACAAGAAAATAACTTCATTTGGAATCTAGAAGAACATATAGGCTTGTGTTTAAGATCATATGTTCCCTCAAGTCATTGTTAGTGACAAAGACCTTGTTTTAATAAATTTAATTAGCATTGTCTTTTTTGAAGCTTCCAACCTTCTATGTGGATTCTATATTAAAGCAAAGTGTAAAATATTAGTGAATTTTGTGTAGGCTTGGGAAGTTATTATGAATGCATGAGTAACTATGATGGATTGTTTAGATTGTGATGCATTTGTGTATGTCCGAAGCGTGTTGAAGTTGTTTGTTCAACATAACTGTTGTTTCTTAAATATGTGAATGACGTATGGGTCATCCAACACAAGGAAAAATTTGTGAAGACATAGACATATATATGATGATATATTTGGGGAATACAATATGAAAGAAAGAGATATGTTTGTATGTGTTCATTAGTTCTTCTTAATATACATGTAAAAGTTCTAGGTTCTAGCTTCTTGTTTGTTTTGTAATATGCAGGTTTGAATGTGCTCATTGGAATTTGAAGCGAGTATTTCAAAATAGTATGAGAAACTTGTGTGTTGGGACACAGTTAACAACGCTATAATACTACAATAAAATGAAATTAAGGCATCAGTTGAGAAAAAAAATTGGCTCATTGTGGAACACACTTTCCATGTCAATTTGTATAAAAGACTAGTGGGTTTTGTATCTAAATGATGTATATTGTCGAAGAATTTGATCGAGTTTAATATGTGAGTATTGATAATGAACATTGTGGATTTATACTGAGATGTACTCATGGTTTATCATGTGCTTGCAAATTAGCTAAATATGACTCAAGTATCATACCATTGAATAAAGTTCATGTTATGTGGACTAGATTGAGTTTTTCTAATATGTCATCATGCGATTTATCGTGATGTAATTCTAGCTTTAATTGCACATGATTTATCCTTGCTTCTTTCAAGATTGCGTGATGATGTTGTTGTTTGAAGATGAGGCAGTGGAATCATGGAGTTTTGGACGTGTGAGATGGATTAAGAAGTGTAAGAGAGTGAGGTTAGGCTAACAATCTTAGGAGGAAACTCGAGAGAGTTTTGAAAATTTTGACTACTCTAGAGAGATGTTTTAGAACAAGAAGAGTCATTTGGACAACACTTCAATTCTTATTCATTTAAAAACTCCAATTTTTGAAGAAACAACAAAACTAGATGGATCGAGGTCCAATAAGTCTTTTAGCGTTTGCATCTTTTTCTCTTGGTGGAGTTATGGGTTAGTTAACAATGCTCGTTGGGTCAAGATGAACATTGTTCATGAGGTGGGATGGACAAACATGGGAGGATTTATTTTTGTCCCGCATAATTTTCTTTTGCATTTTCATAAATATAAAATGCTCATTTTGTCTTTTTGGTTTATGAAAGGAGACTTTTAAATCATGCAATTTGAAAGTCATTTTTCGTATGAAAAAATAAGCTTTCGGGATTGTGCAATCCAAAACTCAATTTGACGCAATCCAAAAGTCAATTTGACTTTTGAATTGTACAATCTAAAAGTTTTTTTACTTTCAGATTTAGAATTATCCTTCATAGTTTACGTAGCCATAAATACTATTTTTTATTCATTTAGATCTATTGACTTTGTATATCATTCCGCTGTAAATATAAAGATCTTATCCTATAGATCTATTGTGATATGGAAACTTGAGAATTATAATAATAGAAACAACAATCCTAACTGTCATCTCTATATTTGGTTTACTTGTAAGTTTCTTAAAGTTCTTTTTAACTTTTGATTGTATAATTCAGAAATCACTTTTTTCATGAAAAAAATAAATTTTACAATGTGCAAATAGTTTTTTCATAATATAGATTGTAATTCAAAAGTATATTCTAAAATACTCAATCTAAAAGTTACTTTTTGACTTTAAATTTTGGAATCCAAATAACCATCCAATAATGATTTACAAGAAAATTGAGAGGTGCAGGAAGAAATGTTACCAACATGATTTTCATATGGAGTGATTCTAGTTAAGAAGTGGTATGGGCGAGTCCACTTAGAAGCTTTCTTTGCAACTTTAGTTGAATTATTCGAGGTTTTTTAGAGTTTTTAGAATTGCAAGTCATTACTAATTTTTTATTTTATTATTAATATTATTAATATTGTTATCATTGTTATTATTATTTATTATATTAATTTACTTTAATCATTATTTCTTATTTAATATTTAAAATATTATTATTATTATTATTATACTATATAATTATAATAAGTTATGCTACAATATAATAAATTATATGTTTACGTATATAACATAACGTAGACATGTAATCACTTATACATTTGAACTCATAATCAATTATCTATTTGACGCAGTGAAAATTTTGCTGTATAATAATAAAAAAAAGAACAAATGTGCAAAATTTTCATATGACTTTCACTTCTTTTATTCATATCCTTGAAAATGTGGAAAAATATTTTTCCTACAAATTCATTTCTTCCATTTCTTTGCAAATTAGTGAATGTAATAGGAAGTGATAACTGTTAATTGTTAGAATTTTTAGCATTGATTCTGTTTTAATTATAGAATTTTTAGAGATTTTGTTTAGTTGGAGATTTTATTGTTTATTTTTCTGTTTAATGCGTTTTGGTTGTGGTAAGAGAAAAGGTTGTTGAGATTTAGGTAAAAGGAAGAGAGGATGAGAAACGCAGAGATTAAGGAAAGGAGCAAAAAAACAGATTTCAAGTGACTTCTTGCTTACGCTAAAGGGAGAGCTCGAGCTAAAATTCACTAAAATCAGAAAGAAGCTCTAAACGAAAGCGTCAACGCCACTGAAGGTGTGAAGTGCGAAATAACAGCCGCTCTGTAACTGACACCAGGAAGGATTTATAAAAGAAATACTAGGTTGAGCTGGAGGATCATAATCTTTTGGAAGATCTTTTGAAGCACTTTTGTGATCAAGAATTTTCCTTTTTCCTTTTCCATTGTATTTCATGGCTACCATGCGTAGCTAATTTCTTTTCTTCTTGGGATTGAATGTAAAGTCTCACTTTCATATGCACTCTTAATATTATTTTTATGTCATTCAATTTAATTACTTTCGTTAACGTTT
>Ga0099825_1006657_pt1 | contig 14354 bp, 5 predicted proteins | sample SiratroredBW_FD_76838 | JGI IMG/M metagenome (GOLD analysis project Ga0099825, IMG submission 76838) | Root nodule microbial communities of legume samples collected from California, USA - Siratro red BW | ecosystem: Host-associated > Plants > Roots > Nodule | place: USA: California | collected... | reverse complement strand
TTATATTTGTGTGTTATGGAAGAGAAAACCAGGGGGTTTTTATCTGTTTGTGATTGTTTTTGTATTTTTTTTTTTTTTTTTGTTTCTTTTTTTATAAAGTTTGATGGGTCTTTAGGGAGAAGGTGGTGGTAGAATCGCACTAGGTAGAGGGAATAGCAGAGGCAAGAAAGTAAGGGAAAAAGAAGAGGATGAAGGAGAGGAAAGCAAGAAGAGGCTTTACTTTGTTTGCTTTGCGCTTATTCTCTCATTCTCATCTCTTTTTGTTTTATTATATTTTAGGGTTTTAAGTGGAAGAAGTATCTTAACCTGTAAGCTTCTTTTTGACGCGTTGTTCTTCGTAGAAACGGGATGGTGGCTCCCATGCATGGAAACACCATACCCTATAATATATCATACTTCTAAAAATTCAATATTATTTCTCACTCTATTCAACACAAGTCATTGCTTCAACTTAATCACACAAAAACTAGTTACTGCTGAGTTTCTTCGTTTACTATTTCACAATATCACACAAGTTTCTGCTGCATAATTATGTATGAAGTACAGAAGAGAAGGGTAAAAGTAATTTGCTGCAAGTTGTTTGCAGCTTTTCCCTTTATGTTATTTATTATTAAACTTTAATGTCAGTAAAAAAATTACCAAATTTAAATTTATTATTGTTGTCATTACTATACTATATAAGAATGAAAATTTAGTGCTGTTATTTTTTAAATAGATTGACAAATTAAATATTACAAAAACAGGTAAGGTGATTTTGAGTCTGTGGGTAGTTAAAATTATTAAGCTCAACATATAGAAATGAATTATAACAAATTATTAAAAATTATAAAAATGTCGAAAGATGAGTAAGTCTTAATGCAAGAATAGTAATCATCACTTACATGTTGCAGTAGTTTTTGACTTGTGGGTCGTTCATAACACAGTGATTTACCTTTATAATCGGAAATTCATAAACACATATTAACAACAAATGATAATGGTCTCTTTTCATTCCAATCCAAAAATCGACAATTTTCAAGATTTGTGACCTTGAACTATTAAAATATTAAATTTAGCAATATATCAGGTTCATAAGATAAAGATGAAAGTAAAACATTACACCATTTTCTCAATAACTTTTCATACAAAATCAAGAACTAACATTTCGAAACAAGATTATCTACCATCAAGTTGAGTCACAGTAAATTATAATGCATTTTTTATTTCAAAAAGTTAAAAGATAGCGTAACAAAAAATATATAATATGTGAATGACATTTAACATTGGTTTATATTAAGTTATCTTGCAAACTTTTAACTTGAAGCTTTTTTCTCTTTCTTGTTTTATCCATCGTTGTCTGTTCCCATTACTTTTTGGAACATGCTTAAGGGTAAAATGCCAGAATACGAACAAAGGTTTAAACACAAGCATTCGTCATGTTTAAGTTTATCGAAATCAATTTCACACACTACTACAAAGATTTGATTAATTGACAGAAAAATGATTTGCAAAGATTGCGGTCCAAAGAACAATAATTGAAGAAAACTAGTAAAGTGGTAGTTCGGAAGGAAAATGCAGATTAAAAAAGAAAAACACCTGCAAAGCAAAACCCTAAAATATAAAATAATTGGCACCGGCTAGCCTGTAATTGCTTTACTTTTTTCATACTTAGGTCCAGTAAAGTAGTGGCTTAAAGTTGTGGTTAGATCCTTTTTGGGCACATCACCAACACTAGTGACATCACTGAGTAAGCTATAAACTATGGTGATAAAAGACAAAGTAAACAAATCAGATATTCCTGAAGAAAAAACATGCCATATTTATTAATTCAACGTCACCAATTTTATGTGTTAGGGGCACTCAAGTTGAAGCCACAAAAAGATTTTGTCTACTTCTTAAATGTAAAAGAAATGCATATTTTTTTGTGAATGCGCACATGTTCACAACTTTTTGTCTAATTTATTGCAATTTATTATAATAAAGACTAAAGGCTGATTTATAATATTTCATATTTTTTCCAGCTTCAGGGGAAAAAAGTTTTTTACTTCTGATGAAATTAGGAGATGGTGGTGTTACAAAGACATATTAGAATGACCAACTGAAGACTAACTTGGAAGATTGTTGTTCAAACTTAGTTCATAGACAAAGTTGTTCAATATATTTGCTTAGTTACTTCCTAAAGAGAAAAGCTTTGAACATAGGATTGTAGAAATTTGAGAAAAATTTGTGGAAAATTTAAAACAAGGAAGCCTTTATTGAAAATTGAAAAGCAAAAAGAAAATCAAACGAACAACAACAATGTGGAACTGAAATTTAATCAAATTTAGATCCGTGTAAATTTTATCATATTATAATGTTTAATATTACACAATCAATCAATCAACATCATTAATATACACAAAAAAAAAACTAAACTAAAATAATTATGACACGTAATTAAATAAGTTCAGCTCTCTCATCTTGATGAAAGTTCCATTAGATAAAAGAAAATTGTATAGTTTAATATATTGAATGTTCAATTCAGTTATTTCGTTATAACCTACCTTTATCCTTAAAAAGTAAATATCTTACTCACGTCTTGTTTTTTTTTTTTTTCTATTATTTTGTTCTTCAAAAATGTTGTCATAAAAATATATACTTATCTCGAACATTATAAATATAAATATTTAAATACAGAAAAAAAAAATCCTAATTCGCAATTAAAAGGTAGAGATTTAACTTTTTAAAAATAAATTAAAAGGATTGGTACTTTGATATGGAGAATAATATCAGATTCGGGACAGATGAATTTATTTATTTCATTTAGCTTCTAAAAAAACTCTTGAAAATTCATCAGGTTTGAGACAATCTCACTAAAATTTGATGAAATTTTTTCTTTGATTGAAAGAAAAAACTGTTCTAGGACACGGTGTAGAAACACATAAATTTTTCAAAAAAAAAAAAATCTAGAAAAGGTTCTCTCAAATTTTCAATTTTTTTTTAACTTCGCAACCCTTTTTCGTAATTTATTGAATAGTTTTTTATCCAAACAAAGTTAGATACGTGTGAAACAGTAGAAGTGTGTGAGAGAGTGAGAGAGGGAAGGAGCAAAGATTGTGCATGGAAGTGGTATTGGTGGGGTCAAAGTTCGGCATTTGGCATGTAATTTATTTATGGTCGCATAAAATAAATATAAATAAATAAATAAATAATTTAATATGATGCATCCATGCACCAAATCATCAATCATTTTGTCATCAGATGCTCTTGGTCGGGAATCGTTACTGCCACGTCGACATGCGGACCCCCTATACTACTCTACGGAACGTATACTATAATCGTATTTTTGTATCTTTCAAAACTTTTTCCAATCACAATTTTAAATAAAATCAACTTTCATTTGTAATATTCACCATCAGATTCATATAAATATAGCACATAATCATTAATACAATTATGTTTAAATTTTAGAAAAATTAAAATAGACATAAAAATTATGTCCTCTCTTCTTTAAGGATAACATTGAAAAAATAAAAAGAATACCGAGAAATCATCTAAGACCAAATAAATTTGAGAAAAATAATACACCATATATTCCTTTCATTTCCTACTATTAATTACATAAAGCACATGCATTTCATCGAATACATGTGTATGGCTAAAAGTATTTTATGATCCCACCTTTCTTCTTCTATAATTGACTTATACTTTATATTAGGTTGTTAGGAAAATTATCACTTTCCACACTTAAAAACCAAACTTACAAATATTTCCTTTCTCTATGACAAAAATGTTTCAATTCATATTCAATATTCATTATCCTACCTTTTCAAAACGGAAAGCAAACCTACTTCTCTCTAAATACTTTATTTATTTCCAGCTAAAAAAAGAAATTCTACTAAAAAAATCACCTTCAACGAAAGGGATTATTAAAGGAATAATCTCTTCCAATCTGATTTGAATTTATTCTCAAAAGTCTAATCTTTCCTCTTAATTTATTCTCAAAAGTCTAATTCTCCCTCCTAATTTATTCAGTCATTCTTTAAAGAGATAGCTGTGATAACAAAAAATTTCATCACAACGAAATATGATAAATAGTTCTGGTAATATTATTTTAGTATAGAATATAATATTATCTTAATAACCATATTAGAAAAAAAAATTGTGTAAAAAAGATTAAAATTTAAATAATTCGTCATTGAAATTTACCAAGCATTATTTTACCCAACTTCATATGAATAATTGAGTGGGAAAAGATTTAATTTATTTTAAATGGGTGTTATTCCAACTTTTTATAACGGTTAAAGGTACAAAATTGGATGTTGGTGGCTTTGGAATCTAATTCCCTATCTTTTTGACAGGTTGGTGCTTTTTTTTTTTTCTCATTTTGATGTGAAAAGCTTAGCACTTCATTTTGCCAAGTTTTAGTTGGAAAGGGATTAAAATTGCAGCCTTAACCCTGCATTGGAGAGATATATAGTGGTACACAAACTAGAAAAGGCAGCCATGCACGTGCATGAGAAATAGAGAGCAGAAAAGAAGATGATAGTGGGGCCTACCTAGTTTGCGTTGGTGTCGACTCACTGAGAAGATGATAAAGCAAACATGGTTTTCCCCACAAACACTGCAAAGTGCAAACAACTGGTACTACGTACCACTCCCATGCATGTGCCTCGCTTTGGGCCTAATGGGCCTCAATCACTCAAACTATATAACTACATTTTAACTACTACGTCTTTGTTTGGAGGATATGCATTTCATTTAACGCAGAACCAACACTGAAACGCGTGTAAACCAGATATCATTTCATGAGGATAACTTTTCTAGCTCCTATTCAGTTGCACGTGTATATGTTCTCCATCGTTAATTACATTGTCCCACGTCATCCTCTTTTTCAAAATCTTCATCATCACATTACTACAAATCTATACCTGCTAACTGTAATCATTTTCTCTTTGAGGTATATATATGGACACTGTTATCAACATTAAACTTAGAAGTAAATTTTTAGTTATAGACATTACATGGAGAATATATGCATAATAAGATGTTTTGATGATTTAGGAGTATGAAAAAGATAACCAACATGAGATATTGGTAAACTTGTGTCATTATCAATGTTCATAGAGTCTGGTCATGTATAAGCACTTCAAAGAGTGATTCGATTAATCATGTGTGATGTGGTGAGAAGCATCAAAGTGTGATTATAATATATTGGAGATGGAAAGTGGAAAAAATAATCATAAACTTTAATTATTTTCACTATTTGTAGATTGATTAATATTTGCCTGAGGTTAATTTTGATATTTCTGGTTGTACTTATACATTAAGAGTAATATGTCCATTTTTTTTCACAAATTTGATAAGGAACTTTACCAAGATTTCTTGAATTTTGTCTTGAGATATTTCAGTTGGATTGTTTCAGAAACAATATTTGTTTGAATCAATCCAGAATCAGAACTTTATCCTCAAACATGTCTTCTTGAGCAAGTAATAGAGTCTCAATTTTATCCATTATAAATGGATCAACCCTTAATGTAACAGAAATAACAAATTCATCAAAACTATCCAAAATGACATCAATGTGACATAGTTCCAAACCGACAACCGCAAGAGAATCAACAATTTTATTTATGATGTGAACTGTTAGTTGAAGCTTATAAGTTTCTTGATTGTTGCACGAGTATGCGATGCATTATAGACCTTTAATTGCTTCCAAATCTAATGTAAAATGTTCAATCCTACCATTTTCATGGAGATTGAAAGAGACATGGATGCAAGGAGTTATGCCAGAGATGACCGAACTTATTGCATATAATATAGATATTATGAAGTCTCAGTTTTGCTGGTTTCATCAACTATGCATCCATATCACAATGGTTCTTCATCTCAAATGAATCTCTCAAGCTTTCAACCACAAATGACTGCAAGAACCTATTGTTGCCACACCTTAAAAATGTAGTCATCAAATGGAGAAAAAAACGACTTCTAGAAACAAACATTAAATTTTGTTTTTTTATTTCACTTTCCCTATATATAAAATTATTTGGTTGATCATAAAGTGAAAGAAAAAAAATAAAAGAAAAAATAAAATTTTAAATATAAAAATTAATTTTATATATTTTTTATGAACAATAAAAAATATAATAAATAAAACACTTCATGCTGTTCTAACCTTTATAGAAGAAAAATAAAACTGTGCCCTAATACAAAACAAAACACTACAGCACCATGATAGAGGCCAAAAACTTCTCGCAATTCTAATCCCTACTCAACACCTAATCCTCTGAAAAGAGAACAGGGGCTGCTTTCAAACTTTAATTGCTACATATAATCAAGATAACAAAAACTAGAATAATCAAATAAATCAGAAACACTTGTAACTCTAGACACAGACTAGCTCTCAATACTTGTGTACTCTTGTTAGAAGTTCAAATTTCATTTTTCTGTTTCTTTCACACCAAACATATCATAAAGAGTCTGGACAAATGTAACACATTTTTAATAACAGTTGAATTTTAAATCCTTGAATTTAATTAACTTTGGAGTGAATTTTCTAGTCTATGTTGGTATGATTAAAACAAAAGAGATATATGTTGGTATGATCAACGTCTCTTTTTCATAAAAAATAATAAGATTTTTTTAATTACTGAACCTAAATAGAGCTTGAGTTTCATGTAATTTTATTTTTGCACTGGTCAGCGTTGAAAAAAGTATTAAGCAGGATGTAGATGGAAAAAAATTAATAATAAAATTTAGGTTTCTAAAACATCCATATCTTTCAAAAACAAGAAGAAAGTATGAAAACATAAAAGATTATGAAATGGGAGTAATTTCGTGATATCTTGGACTAAATAAGGGTGAAGTGTTGGGAATGTTTTAAATCGCTAGGTCTGTTTAATTAGCTTCATCCTTTAATAACCTTTTTTAATTAAAACAATTTAATTTGAATGTATTCCTTCTAATATTTAAAATGATTTCTAAATAATTGATTGTGTGTAAAGATCATAACTCATAAGAATCTTGGACAAGGCCCATTAACGGCTTGGGTATGGACCCATGGTATGGTTGGATGTAGTTCCATTACACTTTGTCAAAGTGGGGTAGGCTTGCCAAAAAGTTAGTGACAATCATAAATACTTAATATCTTGAACTAAAACTTGGTCTGTTTTATTCTTGAATAACTAAAGTAATCAATGGTTATAATTTTATGGATTAATTTCTTGAATTCTTTCTGAATAATTCAATAGAAGTAACAATGGAAAAGGTTATAACTTGTAAGCAAGGAAGAAATTTCCATTTCATAACATGTCCTATATCAGGAACACACGTCCACAATATTGCAAGTTGTGATGATGAAAAGAGAAGAATAATTGGAAGATGATGATGAAAATCAATGAACAGCACACTTTATAGAAACAAACAAATTCCATTATATTTTTGTGGGACGGTTTTTAATATTTATTATTCATTGAAACCATATCATGAATGTGAATTCTAGTGAATTAATGGAGTGGAGCCATGGAATTGACTCATACCCAGGAAGCCAGGACCACGCCACTGGGGTACCCTATTTCACATAAAACATCTCAATTTCCAATTTTCCCGCTATTATAGAAGGACCCATTATTTTATTCCCAAATTGAAATCCACCAAGTTTCTCAATACTATATTCTTCTTATTCAAATTTTGAATTCTGTGTGAAGTGGTGACAATGTTTATTTTTTTACGCCGTTGGTTTGTGAAATTTTGCATTTAAAATTTGAAATAAGGAAGAGGTGGTGGTTTGTGTTGTGTGTTTGAGACTGAGGAAACTTTCGGCCGAATCGCGTGACAACAGCGACGTCACTTGTTGTTTAGGTAAAAGTTGGTAGACACCATAACCCATTTGCGACACTCACCGTTTTCAACTTCGTCATTTCATGGTTGATTAAGACAACCTCGTGGGGTGCCCATTAAATCCTCTACAATCTATTCAATGCAAATTTTCATTATTTATAAATTTTCTTTTCCCATTTTCCTTACTTTTACTATAAAGGAGTTTAAAGGGAGATGGGTGATAAAAAATAAAGAAAAGGCAACAACTTTTTGGAGCAAAATATGGAAAAAAAAGAAGTGAAATTCTTAACTTCTACGATGTTCAATAATCTCTGCAAGCGATTCCAAATTCATTTCATTATCTGTACACCACTCTCCTAGCCGCGTTAGCTTTAACCATTGACTTTTGGGCAGAATTGATAAATTGTTTTACAACTATGCATGTGAAATCTACCTTGGAACTTTCTGATGTTTATACCTTAACCTTTAAAATTTAGGAAGCCACTGATGCAATTGGTTGCTAATTTGGATAGAGTTAAGCAAGTGGCATATAAAACAAAGGACACAGCTAGGCGCATATGAAGGGGTTGGGTTTAAATAAATGATGGCAGAGGGAGAAATGATTATGGAAAATTCTAAAAGAAAAGAATGAATCATTGACACCTCAAAATTAAGAAATTGGCAGCAAACAAGCATCATTCGCATGATTGATTAACCGGTTAAAGCCACAGCAAAGATGGGGAATAATGGACAAAAGCACATTGCCCCACTGAGTCCTTTGCAAGCAGCATCTTAACCATCTTCATGTCACTCTGCATTCTATTTGTTGCCACACCATGCGCAAATTTGCATCATATTCACCATACCAATCATTCAAACCACACAGTAAGTCCAATTGCAAAAAGGGGGGCTACCAATTTACCAAAAGCATTGTAAAAATTTGAAATTAGCAGTGATTTAGAAAAATTAATGTAACATGATATGATAAAGGAAAAAATAACAGTGGCCTAGTTGTGTGGAACTAAAACTAATGCACAATTGATGCCTTTTCAAGGGGTCTCAATGTTGTTGTGGGAGAAGATGCCAACGGGAGAATCTGAGATGAACCTGAAGGAAACTGGGGTAGATATTGCTGAAGCTGTTTGCATTCTGCTGTGTCTTTGGTCTGAATGAACCTAAGAAAGGATCCATCTTTAAAATCTGCGACCATGGTTTCATTAGGGGAATCTTTAAAATCTTTAACCCCACATTCTTGTACATTCTCTGCAGTCTTTCTCCGAGCCTCTTCCATCAATCTTCTTTGCAATTTCTCTTCGGCGTCCCTCAAGAACTTGAATTTCGGAGGTGGGGAGGATCTAAATCTGTTGTAATCTAATTCAGCTGAGGATTCAAAGAGAGGGTTGAATCCTTGATGCTTGTAAGAATGAAGAGGGTCCAAAGCCAAAGGACACTTCAAGGGAGAGGAAGCCACAGGGGTGAGAAAAGGGGTGTCAATTGTCAACATAATATCACTGAGGCTCCTTGTTCTTGACCCCTTTCTGCTCCTATCACCTCTAGATTTACCATCTTCAGACTCCAAATCTTCCTTGGTTTCCTCTTTGATGGGGAAGAGAAACCTTGGTGGACCAGCCAGATTGTGCAGCCTCATCAATTCTGACTCCACACCCTCTTCTCCAAAGGACTTGTGCAGCAAATCCAGCTCCATCTCTGGTTCATGAATTCTGCTCTCTATGTCCCTACTCACAACCCCTCCAGCGTTGCCACCATGCATGCTGCAAGGGGTCTTCCAACACCCCCAATAGAACACCCCCTTTGAGTAATTGCCATGATCCATGCCAATATCCATCTGCGCCCTTCTCTTCTTCCACCATAAGAAATAGTAAAGCTGAGCACACAGAGCCAGAAGAAGACACCCAAAGACAAGACTCAAAGCAACGCTCAACCCACCGAAAGACATGACCCCTTTACAAGGGAATCAACCTCACACCTTCATATCAAACCATTAAGTGACAAGAAGCAAAACCCAATACTCAAGCCCCTAACTTTTCGGTGGTGGTTGAAGGCTATCGATGTTTTCGCAGTTATTAAGGAAGAAACTGCTGTCGGAAGGACGCTACGCTGTCTAGATTTTCTGTTTAGCTAAAAAACTGCGCCACAGTGGACCATGCAGTTTCTGGGAAGGGAGTGTCCTTCCATTTATGAAGGTCACGTTGTAAAGACAACACTCTAATTTGGGTCCCCAAAACACACGCCTAACTAGCCTGGTGGAAATTGTTCTTTGAAGGGCAAAATCTTAATCTTGACACAAGTCTTACCACTCTACCTTATCTCTCAAGTTTACCAGTAATGACATCATTTGATTGTGTGTGTGTGAGTTCCATCAGCGACAAAGCGGGTTCCAGAGACACAGATCCAACGTTTAAACTTATGCGCAGCCAAAAGCAAAGTTTGTAAGCATCAACCACGTATACGGAACTGAAACTAAATTAAATTTTGGTGAAGAAAGAGAGAGTAAAAAAACTTAAAAGGAGCGGTTTGGTTGAGTAATGTGAGGAGGAATGCAGTTTAAGGAAAGGGCCGTGTAGACGTGGGCTGATGGAAGAGTAATAGATGTGACACAATGGGCTTCGTGTATGCGTGCGCGTCACCTGTGACTTTTGCTATGTTGTGACCGACCAACGAGGTAACCAAATATCATAGTAAAAGGACTTTGTTGCCACAACCTTAAAACATTTTTTATTTGGAATCATCACATTACCAAGACCTGGTAAATACAAAAATGTGACAATCCATATACAGCTAGACTCACATTACACACACAAAAGTTATTTAGTACTTTAAGAATTTAATTAAACATACTAAATGCTTCATGTACTTGTGGTTCTTCCATGAATAAATGCCTTCAAAGTGCTGTTTCAGCTCATTATCATGTTCTAACAACAATTTGATGTTATGAAAAAAAAAAAAAGTTTATTATGGAAGACGTTAATGAAAGACCAATTACCGTATATGATTGAGGAGTCTTTGAGTTGGTTCTAATTATCTTTGTATTTTAGCTTTAACTTTTTTCCTTTATTGATTTAGTCTTCAATTTAAGAGAGAGATTTATGTAAATACTTTAATTATATGATTGAGAAGTCTTTGAGGAGTCTTTGAGTTGACTCTAATTATCTTTGTGTTTTAGCTTTAACTTTTTTCTTTTATTGATTTAGTCTTTAATTTAAGAGAGAAATTTATGTAAATACTTTAACATTCAAGTTATTAATATAGTTTGAATATTGTAAAATGTTTTAAACGAGAGTAAGAGTATCTTGTGTCTTCGAAATCATCTTTCCTATTTATAAACTTCCACTTCTAAATAGATCTTTTATGACTAGGTTCTCTTTAATGAGTAGAATAGAAACTCAACTTATTAAAGATCTCATATATATTCTTTTGCACATTATTGATGACAAATGACAAATATAACGTATTATCTATTAATGACACGTCATTAGAAAAACTTTTGCTGAGATAAAAATACATAATAATTAGAAAAACTTTTGCTGAGATAAAAATACATAATAATTAGACAAAAATTCTTCGAAATATAAATATAAAATGAGTAGATCGGTCTACTTATATATAAATATCAATCAACATATGAAAATATATATTGATCAAGCAAAAATTCTTTAAAATATAAATATAGATTAAATAGCTCGGTCGATCCACTTATAATACTTCAAATTTGATGCATTTCTCTGACACACTTTTGTAAAAATATTTGTAAAATAGCGAGAATAAAGGAATTTTCTACCTCGAGAAAAGTCCAACAAAACACATGACTTTATCTTAGTCTTAAAAGGTTATACATAGTGGCAGGTCATGTGTAGATCATCCATCTCCTAACACATGTCGTAGGTGTCCTCAGAAATTAATATAGAAAATGAGTGTGGTAGAGAGGCACTAGCAGAAAGTCTAACCACAACTAGAAGTTATAATCCAATTGAAAAACCAATGATTCAAACTCTACAAACTTTTGAAGTAATAAATATATTGGACCAAACTACCTATTTAACAGCTGTAGTTACTACATAGTAAGGTAAGATTCAAATTTTTTTATAAAATAGAAAAAAATAAAGCCATATAATATGTCAATTATTTTTTATTTTTTTATTTATGATAAATGTGAGAGCCTAATAAGTAACAAACCCAATTAGGTGAAGTTTGGACTTAAGTATATGACCTTGTCAATGACGCCCACAACAGAAGGCTTCAAAGCTTTACCCTTCTTCATACGTTTGACGTATCATTAGGTTCATCTCTGCTCAACTGCATGGCTTACCCTTAGTTAACTTCTTCACTCAGAACAAATGAAAGACCATAGCATTTTTTCTTTCTTTTCCTAGTCAACAAAATATACTTGAAAACAAAAGTGTGAGAATTTTGTGCATATTTTTCTTTCTTTCTTTTTTCAGTCAGCAAAATATACTTGAAAACAAAAGAGTGAAAATTTGGTTGGCTGCACATGAACAAATCATATTTAAATCCTTTCAAATTCTCAAGTAAAGTAGCATTAGAAAGATAAAAAAAGTTAGGTTATTTATCTGGTTAAGGCGCCTCCAGTGCCACATATATATCCGTTACAGAGAGCCCCTCTTACCTAAAAGAGCAAAAATAGGTAGAAGAGTTTATCTTTCTTGAGGAAAGTTCCCTTTCGAAAACAAAAGTAAATCATGAATGAATGAAAGCTTTTAAATTGAATTGAATATGGAATCTTCTACTATGGTCCCACCATGTGTTTAGAAAATCCACACTACCCAAATACTCTACAAATAAGAGGAGTAAATTATAAAACATTAATGAGGGTTATGAAGAAAGCCGAAACTATCACAAACACTTTGATACTCACAATAAAAACAATTGAATACTTTCAATTACCAAAACAATTACTTAAGATTAACTTACTTTAAATCTAATAATTTTTCATCAATTTATTTGAAAAATATCATTGCTCAGGTTTCAAGCTAAACTTCTTAATACATTATCTAATAATTGAATTGTGATCATATGAACAAAATGAATGGGGACGAACTTTTATGTTTATAACTATCAATTATTCGTTATTAATTATAAATTATCGTATAATAAGAGTAACATCAAAATTAAAATTAAAATATAAATACAAAATTAATGAGTAAATAACAATAATTTATACATGTATAATAATCACTTCAATTAATTTTTTTCTAAACAAACATACTATTCTATAAGTGTTTTTACGAAGTGTTTTATATACTTTTATAATAAAAGAACACTCAAATAGCTAAACAAATTAATAATATTTTATTTTGATTGGAAAATTATTTTTTTATAATTATAACCAAATATTTATTTTAAAATTAAATTTTAAAAAGTGGAAACATCTCCTTATCCCAATATTGGAGGGAGAGAAGAGAAGTATACCTTCTCATTATAAACTAAATTAAATTTTCTAGATATCTAATTGTCATTTAACTTGGGTACTACTAAAATCACATGGTAAAACCCTAATCATGTAGGGAAACAAAGGTGTTTCATTCGAAGTTCACTGTCATACTGAACAAAATTTTGACTCCTCACTGTCACATAATGAAAACATCCCTAATCTCTTTTCTATTTTGTAACATAATAAATGTATAAGATAAAAAGTTGCTGCATGTAAATTCAACATCTAGAATACACCAAAAGTGTCAGCTACATTCTGGTGACTGCATAATTGTTATCACAAAACAGGCATTGGTGTAGTTATTAATAAACTAAATATCTGAAGACAAAAACGCATCTCAGAAATCAACATCAACAACACTAAAAAAGTACTAGTTAGTTGTCTAGGTGAATGACATATATTTAAGCTCTCTTAGGAGACCCTAGTTCCAAAGTTAAAAAGTCCAAGAACTTTTGGTTTTCAGGAAGGCTATCTTTATCCACACTGAGAGAACCATGACATGCATCAGTGACATCAACGGAAACTGAAGCATGTGAAGACACTTCATTAGCAGTTTTTTCTTCCAAAATGCCTGTTGGATGAAGAGGAAAGAGAGTTAAGGTTTTGCTGTCACTGTTACTGCAGTTATAATCCGGTTGTACTCTCTGTTGCAGTTGCTGGTATTTCTGTTTGCCGTCACACATTTTCAGCATCCCAAAGGGCATAAATTTCTCGATAATACCTCCAGCTGGAACAACCTTCCCTGATTGAGGATAAAAGTTTATTCCAGGAGAATAAAATGGGATACTGACAACTGAAAACAATAAAAAAAAAAAATCTTTGATTTCAGACTCTTGATGCAGTTAATGTGAAAGGTAAACAAACTATAGAGACATGAGCACCCTTAGGTGATTTTTGAGATTGTTAAATACATGCATATACCTACTTAGCTAGTGCATTTGCATGAACAGGAAAATTTGGTTTGTATATTGTATATGGGCAGGTTTATATATATATATATATATATATATATATATATATATATATATATATATATATATATTTTTTTTTAATAATTTTTTTTTTTCTCTATTTTTATAAAAAAAAAAAAAAATATACATATAAATAT
>Ga0099825_1006656_pt1 | contig 14355 bp, 9 predicted proteins | sample SiratroredBW_FD_76838 | JGI IMG/M metagenome (GOLD analysis project Ga0099825, IMG submission 76838) | Root nodule microbial communities of legume samples collected from California, USA - Siratro red BW | ecosystem: Host-associated > Plants > Roots > Nodule | place: USA: California | collected... | reverse complement strand
TTGTTGAATGTTTATAGTTGCTAGAGAAGCATGGTAGTCCAACCCACTATGTGTTTGATACTTCCAGATTGTATATCTTCTAAGGGGGCGTATATTCGCCAAGGTGGAGATTTGTTAGGTATGACTCATAATACCAATAGGGAAAGTTATAAACTTTGTGGGTTGGGCCAGGAGTGCGGGGGTATTTTGGTTATTGTACCTCGTTTAAGGTTATTTATATAATCATCTATAATTGTAACCCTAGTGGTTGATCTTTCTAATAAAAAAACACAGTCGCTCAAACGCTCCCGAGGACGTAGACAAATTGTCGAACCTCGTTAAATCTTGTGTTCTCTATTTTCTTCATCTTCATTTTTTTCGTTCATTCCTATGTTTATAACGTAAGTTTCTCTTACATAATACGTTTTTGAATATGACTTTAGCTCACACACAAGTTTTATGTCACTAATTGAGTATGACTTTAGCTCATATACTAGTTTTATGTGACTAATTTGTATAACTTTATTTTACACTTAAGTTTTACGTCACTAAATTCATGAATTAAAATATATTTGCATTGGTAAAATAGGACATTATTTTAGTATCAAATTATGATAATAGGTATGTATTTTGAACTTTGCGTTCATCAAATTGTAAATATTTTTTTATGTGACATTCCTAAGTTAAATTGTGAAAACTATAAAATATAAAAGGAGAAAGCTCTTTTTAATTGGATTAGATAAACATTGATTAGAGTATCACGAAAGAAGAATTATTATCTATTATTGAGACTAACACTCTATTTTATGAAAAATAAAAAAGGTCAAATCATTTATGTGTAACATTCATAAAGATTAACATCTCTATTGCAGATGAGCATTATAATGTTAAGGATTTATTAATGGTTATATATGAACAATTTACTACATGTAATAAATTTCTTGATAGCACTCCATGTAGCTGACTAGGATCAAAAAGGAGTATGGGGATTATATCATGCACATAATAGATATTGTGGCTTAAATGAAAGATTTGAAAGTTATCATGACTGATTCTTTTCTAGTATACTACATTTTGTGCACCTTGTCTCATTAATATATTTCCTTTAACATATTTTACAACAATGGTAAATGTTACTAATAGAAGAAGGATAGAAGGTGAACTTGACTCTCTTTGTTTAAAGTAAGAAGAATCAAAATGATAAGAAAAAGATTCATCCAAACATTAAAAAAAGGAGTCAAAGTGTTTCTTTTGTAAACAGAAGAAAGGTGATTTATTTATTTTAGTTTATTAAGAATCTAGTATGATTAATTGTAATCATAACACATGGTGGATTATTTTGATTCTATAATTCATCCGAGGAGGTAAGTGAAAGCTAAACGATACATCTACTCATGAAGCATGATGAGTTCACTTGTATAGACCATTTAGTTTGCTTTTGAGTAGCAATTTTATTTGACATTTAGAAAAGACTTTTATGTTCCTAGTTTTTCTAAGAATTTGATTTCCATTTCTAAACTAACACCTTTTCGTTTTACCATTATATTTTATGATCTTGGTTTTAGTTTGTCAAATAAATCTAAAATTATTGATTTTGGTTAATTGTATGATGATCTTTATTCTATTATTTTGAAAAAAATGATAATTCTATGCACATTATGCTTAGTTTAAAACAATGTGTGAATGAAAGATCTTGTATGTTGTGGCACGAGAGATTGAGATGCATCTTTATTGAAAGAGTTAAGTGTTTAGTAAGTGAATAAATATAAATACTTAATATTTTGGATTTTATTAATTGATATTATGTGAATTACATCAAGGATAAATAAACAAACAGGTCTAAATTTGGTGTAAAAAGGAGTTCAAACTTATTAGAGACCATTTATTCAAATATTTATTGTTTAGACATCTTATTTGCTTGCCCTCAAGGCCTACTTTAGTAAAATTCCTTCACTCAAACTATTTTGGTGTGCAACACTTAATTCAATAAGTTGACACTTTGTTTGAATCAGTGTCCTTGTATAATTCATGGACTCTTTTGATTGTCTCGCTCAAATGCTCTAAGTTTTGCTTGAGCGGAAAATATTTTCATCACTTGAAAAGTAAAATATAAAGAAATTTGAATCATAATAATAATTAAAATTAAACAAAAAAATTAATAAAAGAATAACAAGTGCTCAAATTAAAGTCAAATTTAAGATAAAAATATATTAATATTTAACAGTCATCATGTGTGCATTTTAGACAAATGTGAATTAAATTTTCTTAGTGAAATTTAAGTATCTTGAAGTATTTTAGTTTGATCCTCTTAGTCTAACTTCTTATCTTAAAAGAGTTTTTTTAAATAATGAATCAACCATACATTTAGTCTTTTGATGCATCTGATATTCCATTTTTATCATCTTTTCTATTCAACTTTTATTTTAAACCGTTGTTCTTGTTTTTCATTGGCTTGCAAGAGAGCTATTGCTTTGTTGAAATCATTATGAGTTGATAGACCATTCAAGTTGTAAGAATGACCTTATAAAGTATTATTTATTTTAATGTTTGATAGCTTGGTTATATTCTTATATTGAAAAGGCATATAAATAAATTAACTGAAGAAAATATTTATAAACTCTCATTAATATTAATCTTAAATTATATACTACTATTGCACGTGCAAAAATAATAATTTTATGTAGTTTGAACAATGAAAATGCTTCACATAAGATATGTATATAGAAAAATTACTGCAACAGATTGAGGGCATAGGACTTTGGAGGGTTCCGGCCGGTCCAAAGTAATGCATTGTTGTACAAATTGCTGTTAAGTAAATAAACAAGTTGTCATGCATCAATGAACTAAGAATATTTTTTTGAGTTTTTATTATATCAAAACCAGTGTGTTGTGAAGCTACAATTGAGAAGCAGCAGCCAAAAGGCGTATATCTGTGTAATGCTACAATGCTTGGTAGCTCACATAGGTCAGAATGTACTTAGACACAAACCATGTCCTAATGCATTGAGAAATTCGCTTTGTACGAGGACACAACTATGTCTGTATACATTGTTAACTTTTTCTCTCACTGTTCATCCCTTGCATTTTTTTATTCTCCCAGACGTCCTTTCATTTTAAATAAAAAACTATTTGAAGTTTTGCATAGGTAGGGACTGTTAATGCCTTTTCTCTTCTTCCATATAAATGAGCACCATTGAAGTGGAGTAACTAAATTTGCAAGAGTTTAGGTTAGGTTTTGAGAGAGTAGAGAAGCATGTATCAGTGTAGTTCCCAAATGTACGGAACTGAATGGGAATCCTACATGGGGATTACCAACCTTGGTAAGGTTGTTGGATCAGAACAAATGAGTGTCTTTGACCCCAAAAACTCACCCTTCAACCTTTTCACCACTCCTCTTCAAGTTCAAACCCCACAAGGCTTTTGTGCAAGTGCAACAAAAGGCCTTGTAAATGAAGTTCCTTCTTGGAGCTTTGAGTTTCCAAAGACCACAACAACAACTGACTCTCACATGCTGAATATTCGCCAAGCCTCTGGGGATAACTTTGCCACAATCACCACTACACAAGATCCACCCTCCTCTCAATTCACCAGCTCCTTGTGCCCGGTTGCTGAATCTTTCTTGTCCTCCACCAATGGTGCAGATTGCCCTTCTTCTTCTGAAAAATATTGTAAAATTGCTTCCTATTCTGAAAGGTATAGTAGTATGCAGCCTGATGGTATGCCATGTTACGATCACTTTTCACAAGAAGATAAATTGCTGAGAGATGATGCTGCCACGGATGAAAGACCCCTTGAAATTTCCTTTCAGAGAAACCAGGTTCTTACTTTTTCAGTGTGTGGTTAGTAGTTTCTGATTCCATTTGAAGTATACAATATGATTTCATATGAAAGCATCCTTATTTTTTTCTTCTCTACAAAAAATTGGAGGAGATGTAACCCTTTCAATAAAATAATCAGTCTTTTCCTTACACAGAAAGTCTTAGGCATGATTGGTAGTTGACACATAGATTAATTGTTTATATATATGATATCAAACGGGAACTCATTCATATGTTCTTAACTTAGTTTTAATGAATCCAACACTTTCCCATAGGATTAGGAACTCCAACCAATTCTCTCTAATACTAAAACTCATGAAAACTTAAAATGGATCATACATCATTATCTGCTAGTTGGAAATATAGTATTTTTTGTGCTGATGAGATGTAATATGTCTTGTAGTTGGACTCATGTACAAAGCCACATAAGCAAGCTCCTCATCGGCTTTGTGGGGTTGCCTGTGTAACTTCTAGCAACTCTGCTTCTAGGAGAGGCAAAAGAAGAATAAAATGGACCAGCGATCTACACGAGCCATTTATGATGATTGTCAATAGTCTTGGTGGTCCAGAAAGTAAGTTAATAACGTAATAGTATATATGTTACACCAAAAGTAAAAACCAACAAAGAAACCTCTTGTTACCTAGTACTTAATTTGTTCATTGCTAATCGCAGAGGCAAAACCTAAGGCTATACTAGATATGATGAAATCAGATTTGCTGTCCATTTCTCATGTCAAAAGTCATTTACAGGTAAATTCTAATTTCAGTGAGCAATTTCTTTGTCGTTCTTAAACTTTGTCATGCGTTATAACAGCCACTTTCTCACCTAATTGTCTCACTAATATTGCCTTGCAGAAATGTAGGTCTACAATACACATGCACAAAGCTTTGCAGGGTAAATTACTTTTGTCATTGCCAATGTGATATATTACTGCGATGCATATACCTTCTGAAATTCTTTAAAACATATTTCTTTTGAACTGAACTATTGGTAAGCTCAATTGGAGTGGAAATTGGAGAAGTGAAATTTAAAAAGGTATTTGGACTGTCCTTAAGTCTAGATACGTCTCATTATGATTCCTCAATTTTTGCCTTCTGATATTAAATATTTCTACCAAACACAACCAACCCTCTACAACATTTTTTTTTTCTTGCTCGATGAGTTATCATTTCATTCTCTGTTGTTGGGGTATATCATACAGTTACCACTTTGTCTTTCAGAAAAATCCGAGGAAGGACAAGGAATGGATGGGGTGGCTGAGCTTCAACTGAAAATGTAACATCAATTAAACTATGAGAATCTACACTTTTGTGTTATTATAACACTTTTTTTACATATAATAATAGCAAGAGCTCTTTCTAACTAAAATATCAAACAGTTAACCTGTTTTATAACTCCTTAATCTGCAGCCACATGCAAATTGAGGAATCACGGCAACTACAACTAGAGGTTAGGAGAAATATTTGCCAACAACTAGAGGTAATACACAGAATTTCTCTGATGAAAACATCTATTTGACATGAATGAAAATTTATGAAACTCAAGCATTTGGATTGCTTACCCTTTACTACGTTGTGTTTGTTTCCTAGATGCAACGAAATTTGCAAATGCTAATTCAACAGCAGAGCCAGCAACTCAAAGTAATGTTAGATTACCAAAAGAAAAAAACCAAACTTGAGAAGACCCTTGAGACAGAATTGGAATCAACTGTCCCCGAATGATGGTTCAATTGTTTCAATAAGTTACTAACTTTTCTGCCTTTGTCTTGCAAAAGACAATAGAGCATGTAAGTGTGAGAAACCATTTTTGGGCAGCTACTTCAAAATGTATGCATCTTGTTGAGAATTCCCATAGTATTCATTCACATCTGAATAGAGTTGTCACATAATTTAGAGAAAAATTGAAGACTTTTGCACTTAGTAAACACTTTGAATTAAAGGCAATTAAAAAATGAATGTATTTTGAGATTTTATTTGTTTTAAGAAATAAAATCAAGATATGATAATTAATTACTATATCTATAAGCCATGGAGACTGGATGTATCATATTTATTGGTTAAACTCCGAATTTTATCATAATCATTGAATCAATCCAATCTAATTGACTCAATTATATTTAATAAATAACTAAATACTCACATTAATCATTTACATAGATATATTATTTTTATCCTATCTTTAGTTAAAAGTGTTGCAAATAACTCTACATTAAAACTTAATGCCAAATATTGAAATTTGAATTTGTCACAGTTTAAATTGTTATCCAAATATTTCAATTTGTTAAAAAATCTTACTAACCGTGTCATAAATGAAACATTAACTTAAAGAAAAAATTCAATAATAAAATTAAGACCTACAGTCATTGATGTTATTAAAGCATATTCTCCTGCTTGATAACTTTTACAAATAAAAATAATATTATTATCATTAATATTTTGAATCTCAAAAATAGTAGAAGAAACATTTTTTTAACATAATATGTCAATTTTACTTTATAGTAACAGGAGACGGTTTTATAAAATATTGTGTTCATAATATAGCATAAAAGTAGATTGAATAAGCGATAAATCTTTTGCGATTTATTAAAACTATATTATCCACTTACTGTAATAGGATATATTATTTTTTTTAAAATTATGTGACTATTTTTATGAAACATTATTTTATGTAAGGATCCCTCATCTCCAATTTTGTCATAAAAATATCAAGATGAATTAGGATATCAACAATTTGTTTTCTGTCTTGCAATAACACTAGTTTAATCTTCTCTATATTCATCTGATCCATACAGAAAATACCACAGGTTGTTTCACCTCTAAGTGCATTTCTTCCAATACTGTGTAAATCTAAATAATATATATTCAACTACATGATAATGTCAATTAAATGTCTAGAAAAATTTAAGAAATGAGGTTTATTTATTTTTATAAAACCATTATACAAAAACAAAATCTCCTATTTCATGAATTAGATAATTCTTCAAAGTAAAAAAATAATTTGTTTGAAATAAATGCATAAGTAAATAATTTAGTTTCAATCAACCAAAAGAGTGAGACTAGAAAATACAGCATAATTTATACATAGTTTAATCAACATGACCGAAATCAAAGTAATATAATAATCCACAATATATTTTACATTAAAATAAAGTCACCTTAACAATCCAATCCTAAATTCTTCCTTACTTCATTCTTTAATCATCCATAGGGATCAAATAGTCTATGGTGGCACAAGGAATCATATTATAAACCCTAAATATAATCTTACTACATATTAGAGACGAATTTTCTCTCAAAACACTAAAAACGGTATATTTAATATATATTCACATTATATAACTAAATATATACAAACTAAAAAAATAACACAATAATTAATAAGTAATTTCTACATGTTTCTTCTAATACATGCATATATAAAATCAACAATTCTTATGCTAAAAATGTGAAAACAAATCAACATAATAAGAAATTATTAAATTACATTCTAAAACTTTTCAAAAATCTTACAAATTTTCATCTAATGAATAGGAACAAACAAAGTTTAAATTTGAAAGATCTAGTGTCTAGCAATTTTTTTAAACCAGTGTATCTAGTTAAAAATGTCAAAATAACTTCAAGTCAAGTTTGATAAACATACTCTCAAAAAAAAACTTTCTAAAACTTATTTTTACAAAACTCTATTCTTTATATTAAAAACGTGTTAATAACATACTATGTAAAAAAAGATAAGAGATAGATAAATTTACAAAAAATATTTTTACTTTAGTTTGTCTAATAAACTTGAGTACTTTCAATTCTTGATCAACGCAATCAAAGGTTCCACTAAGACAGACTAATATTGAAAGTTATAAAAAATATTATTTAGATTCATCCATTTTTCGCTAAACACAAATATTCTTTGGATTCAATTATTCCTTATTAAATACAAGTATTATTTGGAACACAATGTCTCTTTATTAATACCTAAGAGTGAGTCGGACACAACCACTCTGGGCTAAACACAAAGTTTTCCATGGGATGTAGCTAATCAGGACCAAATATTTTTTGGACACAACCATTCATGACTAAAAACTGAGTATTCTTTAGAACATAGCTACTCTTAAATAAACAAAAAGAAGGTTTACAAAGAGAGTGGTCTAAAAGATTAAAAGTTGATCACTTCACTAAAGAGAAGTTACATCTTATGATAGATACAAAGATTATATACTAGTATAGACAACTATAGAACACAAACTATGTTCTTCCTCACAAATACAAGACTAAGGATTACTTAAAGATTACAAAATTTTGTTCTCCTTCTTATTACAAGAGTTTCATCAACATTTATTCACAAATATCTTCTTTATATAAAATTGAGAAAAGAAAAAGTCATTGCAAATCCTTTAGATTCATTATGAGACAAACTAAAGGTCTTCTTCTTTATCTTGTGTCTTTCAATGCTTGGAGCTTAAAAACATATTAAATGCTCTTAACTTAGCATTAAATGTGTGTGTTTTCTTTGTGCAACTCATTTAACACCCAACAATACTCCTTATCCCTAGATAGGTAGCTTTTTTTTTTCTTCAGCAAAAAGCAAAGGGCCTAACATATTTGGTTGACTCTGCAACATTGATATTTTGCCTTTTCTAATCAAAATGTTTGTGTGGAGCAACTTTCAAAACATTTTTGAAGGGATCTATGATATAGAAACTTTGTAAGATCTTATTGAAAAAACGAAGAAGCGAACATTCTTCACAAACATAAAATAAGCATTCATAAGTTTCACAAGTACCATGAAATGTTTATAGGTTGTCTGTTAAATCAAGTATGTTTATTTCCTTATTATATGTCTGGGTAAAAACTTGTTAGACGAAGAACATAAGCAAGCCACTTATGTCTTTTCAACCATATTTCTTACGTCTGATTGGCTAAACAAGATATTTGTGTTTAATAGGATTTGATGATTGTAAAAATGGGTTTTATACTTTCTTGTTTAGATGCAAAATCACTGAAAAAATCAAAACTAAACAAAGAAAACCATTCTACTTTTAGAATAATAATATTAAATTTAAATTCAAATATTAATATATATATATATATATATATATATATATATATATATATATATATATATGACAATTGAACCACTTTGGTATAAATCTTATTTTGTACAATCTCGTACAATAAAACAATTTTTTTATACATGTCATGTTAATTATTTAAATAAAGTGTATAGAAGAAAGTGAATAAATGAATAAGAAATAAATTAATATCTAAAATAAATATGAATACGTTTTTAGAATGATGGTCATCCTATTATTATAAATTCAAAACTTTTGTAATGTTAAAAGAAAATTTGTAAACTTAATACCTTTTTAAGAACTGTGTAGATATAATTAATAAAATATAAATTTACTTTTGATATTGTCAAATAACTTTCGAAATTTTTAAAAAAAATATTTAATATAAAATTAAATTAAATTAAAAATAAGTTTCGTAAAGTTAAAGAGAACAAGCAATTTGTTATACTCACAAAGTCATATCCAGAGAGGGGAAAGAGAAACAATATAAATAGTAAACCAATTCAAAACATTTATGAACAAACTATTGTTTTCTTGGTTAAAAAGGACAAACTAATTTGATTATGCATAGAAAGTATATTTACAAATTTATTGATGGTGAGGCTGGGCCGGAAATGGACCTTGGAGTTCCTTGCAAGAGAAGCCCATGCTGCATGTATAAGAGAAGCCCAATTAAAGACCTAATGCATTGGGTTCGGAGGTGTTGAGTGGAAGAGGTAAAAGGTGAAGAAGAAGAAGACATGGAAGATTTGAAGAAGAGAAAACTGGAGGAAGCAGGAAATGGTGATTTTACTTCCAAGGAAGAACTTCGCTTCCTCATTGAACCTCTAGCTAAACCCCAGCTTGTTGATCTTCTAGCTAAACTGTGCGTTTCATTTTCTCCATTTCACTTCTTTCCCTCTTCTACTTCTTCTTTCTCTTTTTCTTCATCCTCTCCCTGCAATCACTTTCCCCATGCTTCTTTCCTATTTTTTTCGCTTTTATCCGTTTTTTCTTGCTGTTCTTTCCTTGAATTGTGTAAGGCTATTTTGATTTTGAATTGGCTCGTGTTGAACTTGTATCTTGTAGTAGTGTCCATTGGGGACTGTAATATATAGTTATTTTAAACCTAGTTGGATTTTTGAGTATGTGATAAAGCTTTGACTTGAAGGATTTGGCCTTAAAATTGTTGAAACATGGGTCATTAGGAAATAAAATCAATAAATGTTTGGTGAAAATTTTTTTATACTTTGAGGCAGGTATTAGTTTTCTGCCTCGGTTGGTCAGAACAGAATCCTTTTGGGCATTGTTTTATGTGTGTGTAATGTGAAGTTGTCATCTTTGAATTGTTCATACCATCTCTGCTTGTTTGGTGTGCTTTGCATAAAAAGGAGCCAAAAGAAATTGCTCCCACTTGTATGCTGTGTGATTGACCGTGTGCATGTGTGTTTGTTTTCATGTTGAGGCATAAAGAGGGTCCCAATATCCTTCAATAGCAGAAGAGATAAAAAGTATTGCAAGTGCAGATCCTGCCCATCGAAAGCTTTTTGTTCGTGGCTTGGCATGGAATACCACTTCGGAAACTTTGCGTGCTGTGAGTGCATTGGTGATTGTGTTTAGTGTGTCATGCATGTGATTGCTTCCATGCACATGGAATGTGCCCAACAAAGTTTATTTTCTAGAGCGCAAATTTTGCGTCCCTTTATTTCCCACCCAGGACCTTGTCTCTGATCTCAAGCCTTGAGACTCAAAAATAAAATTCTTTCATTCTCTGTATGTTGCCTCTTATACATTGCTTTTTCCAGGCATTTGAAGAGCATGGAGAAATTGAGGAAGGAGCTGTGATCTATGATAAAGTAACAGGGAAGTCCCGTGGCTATGGATTTATCACTTTCAAAAATATGGAATCAACTCAGCAAGCATTGAGAGCTTCAAGCAAGTTAATTGATGTATAAGCTTTACCCCATTTTGTTGCTTTGGATTCTGATCTCTTTTATGCATGAATCTGTTGCTGTTTTGCTTTAGAAACATCATGACTGAGTTTGCCTCTTTGAATTTCTTAACTTGCAAATCCCAATACACCCAAGCTATGAGATGTATCAGGAAGATTATTTTGTATGTGGTTCTTTTTTGAGGGGACTTATTTTCTGATAAAAGACAACCTGTGATTAGGGTTTGTGCACTTTGCATGGTTATTTTGTCTTATGTTGCAGAATCCAATTTACATTAACCTACCTTATACTGTTGAGAAACATTCAGGCTTAGTGACATTTTTTAAACCTTAGGGCCTAAGGTCGATACTACAGAGGAAGGTTATTTGTAATTTGTATTTTCTTTATACTTGTAGATTTTAGTAGTTTAGTTTTGTGTAGCTGCCGTACTTCCCCAACCCCCAAAAATGAAAAACTATTAATCTGTGAAACTGTCTGCAGCCGTCATTCCAACGTTCCCGTGGTTGATTGTAGGAATTTGTCTTTTCAGGGAAGATTGGCTGTCTGTAATCTGGCCTGTGAGGGTCTAAGTGGAACAAGTAGTGCTCCTGATCTTTCCCTGAGGAAGCTTTACATTGGAAGCTTATCACCAGAAGTCACAAGTGAAATGCTGCTTAACTATTTTGCGAGGCATGGTGAAATAGAAGAAGGTTCAGTTGCATATGACAGGGATACAAATGAATCACGGTAAAAGTAGCAACATGTATTACCTGGCTGCAAAATTTTATAGTCTTTTAATTTCCCTGAGAGAAGCTCCAATGCTGAGAAAGACAGTTGCCAATTTGTTACAGCAGCCCACTTAAGTATGTATTCAGTGGTGGAGAGCATCCAGTGTTGCTTTTGAAAATCTATTTGTGCTCACTGTGGCAGCCCAGAAAAGGGATGCTAGGTGCGGCTTTTCATTATTTTTCTTTTAAAGAAACTGGTTTATATAGAGCAACGGTTATAGAGCTCTGTCTATATATTTTCAACAGTCACATAGAGCAAAAACTATATTTTAATAGTTCGTTCTCTCAAACTATCACTTTCATGTATCTGTTTTTGTACCGATTTGTTCTATCGAAGTCTCAATTTGAAGTTCCTAAATTTTGTTCTGTAAATTATCAACTTCAAAAAATCATGTTTAACAACCCATTTTATTATCTCTGTATCGGTAATGCTGTAAGTAGCTTTCTTTCCTGGCTCTTACTGTAACGTGTTATTATTGTTTTATTTCCAACTGCAGTGGCTTTGGCTTTGTCACGTACAAGACAGCAGAAGCTGCCAAGAAGGCCATAGATGATCTTGAAAAGACTCTTGGGGTAAGTAACGGCTTCATATTTTATATCAAGTCTGAGGTTAGCTGTTAGGGTGGAACCTGGTTATTTCTGTGCTTAAAAATGTCTTGGAATGTGACAAGAAGAAATGGAAGATCATTTGAAAAGGCATCTTAATTATACGGTAAAGGATAAGCTCTAATAAAAAATGTTGGGTTTAGACACTTCTAGATAACTTTGCTGTTTTAGCTGCATATTAAACTTTAGGGTTAAATAAATGTTTTATACACCTACAAAATTTACGGATATTTCGGTGTTTTTGATAAATATGTTATTTGATCTTTATAATAACTTTGTTGCTCTTAAATTAACAATGTTGACGTGTGATAATTTTCGTGAGATATTTGAAGGTATGATGGCATGTGACACTATCAAAAGTAGTACGTCAACATTAACAGAATGAATAACTTTTAAGATCAAAGTAACATATTTATTAAATATTGGTCGTCAAAAACACAAATTTTGGAGCTACTCAAAATTTATTTAACCTTAGGTTTTTCTTTTCAGGCTCAGACATCTGAATTGTTTTTTATTTTTATCCCTATTTATGACAAAAATATAAAGCTCATTTCATTTGGAGGAGGTTCCTTCCTAATTGGTAATCATCTAAATAGACATTAAACTAGTATGATCAATTATAATATCGTGTTTTGATTGAAGTTGTTATTTCCACAAATGAAAATTGCAATTCATATGTTTTGCATTTTAAATCAACTGCTTTGGACCTTGTTAACTGACAACTTGTTTATAGCTTTAGGATTGAAGCTGCATAAATTTTGGAAGTTATGACATATTGTACTTGTTTTCATTGCAGGGAAGGAATATAATTGTAAAATATGCCGATTCTAACAAAGGTAAAACTGGGCAGCCGCCATTTTCCTCTGGAGTGGTTCCAATGGCTGGCTTACCTATGACCACGGGCTATATGCAGCCTGGTAAATCTCATGTAAGCTCTGGACCCCCGATAAATTTCAATTACCCCCAAACCGTAGCACCATATGCTGCATCTCCTTATCCAAACCCTCAGACTGTACCTTCTCCTTATCCAACACAAGGGCAGATTCCTTACCCTCCAGTTTCTGCAAAGAAAGACCAACATGGGTTTCCGCCTACCCAACCTGCAGGAATGAACAACTACCCTTATTACTATCCCAAGCAATGAATGTATTTTACTGAATATGATTATTTTTGGCACTCCTTTCCTTGGTTTTCTTTTCAGATCATTTTAGCTATTAGTTACCTCTCATCTCATAAGCCATCCCATCACCTGTTAATGAACCTCTGCATCCTCCTTTTCAGCTTTTCTTCTCGTTGAATTTTGACATTATTACCTGTAATATTGACTAGAAATTTTTTGTATGTATTTTTTCTGAATATCTTGAACGGGAGCAACTTTTTTTTTTTTTCTGTATTTAAGTTAAAAATAAAAAGTTTTAAAATTTTTGCTAAATTTTGAGTGGTTATTTAGCATCGGTATACAGCTTACATTTCTGAAATTGCCAGCCTTTCCCATATTGACATTTGTTTAGGGTTTAGGGTTTATCCAGCCAGGATACATCCCTTAGCCCTTGTATAGTTTTCTTTTGGAACTTTAATGGATTATTCGGTTCAGGTGAAAAGAAATAAAGTGGAAGGAAGCAAAGTAAAGAGAAAATAGAAAAAGGAATGATGTTCAAACTTTCTTAAACCTCACTTGTTCAGGAATACGAAAGCCAGTTTAAATCATAAGCAAATCGAATTGTGGGGACAAATTCTTCCTCCACCCCCATACCCTCTTCCTGCACCCCCATATAATCTTTTTATTCCATGACTGACCTTCATGAAATTATATAAATACTCTCTCTTTCGTTTTTTGAAATTGTGAACCGGATGGGGGTGCATCTGGTTCTCATTTTTTAAAAAAAAATACAAACCGGATGACTCCATCCGGTTCTCAACCCAACAGATCGGAAAATCCTCAAATTTGCCGTCGACAGCCCTCCAAATCCCAAATCAACTACTTTAATAATCAATATCACCTACTAATTGCTAATAAACATCACAAATTGGTTACCTAATGCTTCTATGAAGGATTAATTGAAAGATTTTGCATAACGAAGGAACGAAAGTCGCGAATGCCTTACCTAAACCGGACGAAGGTTCTCTTAACCTGACGAATTGTTTGTATTTATTTTTAAAATGAGAATCGGATGCACCCCCCATCCGGTTC
>Ga0099825_1006655_pt1 | contig 14356 bp, 11 predicted proteins | sample SiratroredBW_FD_76838 | JGI IMG/M metagenome (GOLD analysis project Ga0099825, IMG submission 76838) | Root nodule microbial communities of legume samples collected from California, USA - Siratro red BW | ecosystem: Host-associated > Plants > Roots > Nodule | place: USA: California | collected... | reverse complement strand
AAGCTTACGGATCAATTAAGATAAAAATAAAATTTGAAATATTTATTTCTAGAAAAATTTTAAAAATAAGGTTTAAATAGAATTTTTTCCTAAAGAAAACTATAAATAGATATAACAACAAATTATTATTCTGGCTTTGGTTGAAGAGAAGTTTTGTGCACAAATAACTGTTACCTGTAAGACGCAAAGTAAAACACCTGTTAGGTGTAATTACTGTAAAATACAAAATAGAAAAAACAATTATTATTTACATTTTTTTAAAGAAATAATTATTATTTGCATTAGAATATATATTAGCTGTATAGTTCTGTAAAACACAGAATAAAACATAAAAATAATATAAAATTGTGCTTCGTATAAATATTTTTGAAAAATTATGTATCGTCTCAATGCAACAATATTTTAGACCAAGTTTTGTTTTAAATGCGTTATAAAAAAATTGTGAAATCCATATTAAGTAAATATTTAAATCACATTATTATAAATACATGACAATAGAAAATTACTCTTGGATTTTATAGTGTTTTCTTCCCTAAAGAAACTATTTTACCTTTTAATACTCCGCCAGACTTTATAGTTTTAAGTATTATTTTCGTAAACTTCTGAAGGGTAAACCCAAATAGAATTTAATTTATCTCTCTACACAAATACTTAAATAACAAGTATTTTCATGCTTCAATTGAAATCACAACAAAAATAGTTAAGTAGAAAACCCATGTAATCGTATCATCCTATCAAAAGTTAAGCTTAATGTTTTATGCCAAAAAATTATCTACAATTGCACAAGGTTTAATGCTAAAAATTCTTATCAAAGTTAAGGTTTAGAATAGAGTTAAAAAATGTTTTAGTGAAGTGATTTTATATATCTTGAACAAAACAGTTATAAGAATCTTCAAAAGCAACATTTATGACTCGAAATAGGTTTCTTTAATTTATTTTTCTATTGGAAATAAATGTGTTCTTCGATGTTAAATATAATAGTGAATATATTTGAAGGAATAATTCTTAAAAAAAATTATTTTTTAAATTGAAATAGTTGGTGGTAAAATATATTGTTTGAATATAAAATTTAAGATAAATTAAAATTATAAAATATATAAGTGTAATTTAATTAAAATTATAAAATTTTAAATTTCACTTAAAAAGAGAATTTCAAAAATATTTACTCTCTTTTTCTCATGCATGTATGTCCCTTGTCTTTGTATTTTTTATGTTAGGCTTTAGTTACGTGATTATTAACTTAGCCTTAGACAAAGGTATTTTTTATTCAATCTCAACTAAGATCAATATCTTAGTGGGCTGGACCAAAACGCATCCTTCCTGCACCTCTATGAGTTATTTCTGCACCCCATATTTTTAAAATGTCGAAAATACTCTTTTCGGAAAGTTTGATGATTAATTTATTTTTATACACAATTAAACTGCAAATAGATGAGTATAGGTATATAGGTGCTCAATGGGTAATGGGATGCCGAATGAAATTGCTACTTGTGTCAATGTAGCATTGGGTATATGTATTTTATTTTTGAAAAAGACAATTATGGAGATAAGTATTATAGTACTTCACTTGGATTTCACCCATTACCATTCCGCATTAAGGTTATTTTTTTCTGTCAATATTATTAGGAAAAAATTCAACTAACATCAATCGAGAAATTGTTCATAAAATAATTTCGACTAGCAAAGTAAAAAATTAATTATGACAAATGTTAGTCAAAGTATCAACATCGATTAAAAATAGTATCGATTGATGTTAATTGATAAAAAATCAAGTAGCTGTTAATTGAAAAAAAAAATCTCAAATTTAATTTAAAAATAAAGTTGATCACTAAAAATATTAAAAAATTATATATTTTAGTAATTTAAATTAAAATAATTTTTTATTTAGTAGTGCTAGAAATAGTTTATCTAAATAAAAAAATAAAAAATTCAATAAACTTTAATTGTTGTATTTAAACTTAATATTTAAAAATAAATAATTTCGAATTAAAAGTAATTCCAATTTAAATAATTCTAATTTCTATAAAATTGTGGAACTCATTATCCATGTGATTAGTTTATTTGTTTTAGATTATAGAATAAGCTTGGGTACGAGTCAAAATGTCAGTCTTTTGTAAAATTTGCCTAATATATATCTTCTATAAAGTATTATATTTTCTCGATCCTTTATTAGGATAAAAAATAAGTGTGATAGTTCTTTTTATCATTAGTTGAAGAAGAGAAAAGTAATGATGTAGTTCCTTAATTTTTTAAGGCAGGTGATGAATGTATAAATGTTATTAGTTCTATGATTATATAACGCCGAGGAAGTTATAAATATTTGATAATAATATAAGAATATTTCACTGTATGAATAATAAACATTCATACACTTTCGTAAGTTATGATTAAATAAAATTATATTAAGTTTATATAATTTTGTATAGAAGTAAGTGATACTATTGTACCTAATAAAAAACAAATAATAAAGGAATAATAATATTTTATTTTACAAAACAATAAGATATATAGTAAATTTAATCATAATTACGAACAATCAATCATGATTATTTTATAGAATTTTAGAATATATGATTCTCCCATAATATAGGATAGTGAGAAAGACTTATCTTAATTTATGAGAGATCTAATCAATTAGACTTTATTTTCCTTATTCAATTTATCTCTTTCACTTCAATCTTTATTTTCCAATCTATTTCTTTCTATCACTTTGTTCTCCACGCACTTTCTTGATGGTTAATTGTGAACAACTTTCATACTACATAGACATAACCCTAATTTCTTTATATAACCAATGTCTAACAAATTGGTTACCATCAGTTATCATAAAAAATAATATATCTATAACCAACTTCCATCAAACATTGCTTCTTCCTGCACCTCCAAGTTTTTAAATATTTTCCAAACTGTCGTGTTTAAAAAGATTATTGTGTCCCTTACTATTTAAAAACGGGGTTTCGGAATAGGCAAATTAATAAGCCAATTCCAGATCTGAAAATAGCTTCCAGAATTGCCTACTCCGAAAAAAAGAGATGTCATTAAAAATATTTCTAGAATAGGCAAATTTGGAAACTATTTCCGGATCCCGAATTCACTTTCGGATTTGCCTATTCCGGAAATACTTTTTTTGAAAAAAATGAATTTCGGAATAAGTAATTCCGGAAGCTATTTCCAAATCAGAAATAACTTCTGAAATTGCCTATTCCAGAACTGAATATGTAAAAAAATCATTCTATTATTAATTATCTTATTATATCATTGTCTATTTTAAAAATTTTTATTTTGAAAGTGAATATATCAAAATAAATATACCATTGCCTATTTAAGAATTTCAAAATAGACAATAATATAATGAGACAATGATATAATTTCAAATAGACAATGATATAATTATTTTGATATAATTCTGAAGTAGGCAATCATATAATTATTTTGATATAATTTCATAATAGACAATGATATAATTTCAGAATAGGCAATGATATAATTATTTTGACACCTTCACTTTCGAAATTTGTAATTTCACAATAGGCAATAATATAATAATTTTTTGACATCTTCAGTTTCAGAATAGGCAATTCCAAAAGCTATTTTAGATCCAGAATTGACTTCCAGAATTATCTATTCCGGTATTCATTTTTTTCGAAATAATACTTTCGGAATGGATAAATCCAGAAGCCAATTTCGGATCCAAAAATAGCTTTCAGATTTTCCTATTCCGAAAGTGTTTTTAATGACACTACCTTTTTTGGAATTTGCAATTTTGGAAGCTATTTCCGGATCCGAAATTGGCTTCCAAATTTGCCCATTCCGAAAATATTCTTATTCGTTTTTAAGGTTAAGGTTAAGGGTATTTTGGTCTGCATAGTAATAATGAGTGACAATTTTGACCTTTTCTAAAAGTTTGGAGGTGTCTCAAGAAATACTTAGAGGTGTAGGAAGAAGCAATCTCCATTAAGTTGGTTACCATCAAATATTTATGAAATAAATAACTTCTCATAATGTACAAAATATTCACTAAAGTAGAAAACCTATTATTTCATAAACTTGAACAATAATGAGCTCAAAGTGTTAAATAGACATTAATAAACATTTAACATTCACTAGTACACATAATGCTCTTATTCTTTACATGACCAATAAATACTTTGAGCGGTAACCCTTTGGTTAAGGGGTCAGCAATCATAAGCTAAGTGCTAACATGTTCTATCAACACTCTATGTTTCTGAACTTCTTCTGTAACGACAAAGTATTTCAATTTCATATGTCTAACACCTTTGGAATACTTGTCGTTTATAGAAAAGAAGACTGTGCGGGATTATCACAATAAATTTTCATTGGCCTGACAATACTGTCAACAACTTCAAGTCCTGAAATAAAATTCTTTAGCCAATTAGCCTGAATTGTGGCCTTAAAACATGCCACAAATTCATCTTCCATTGTGGATGCAACTGACTGGCTGTTTCGCACTTTTCCATGAAATCGCTCCTCCGACTAAAAGATACACATAGCCAAATGTAGACTTTTTGGTATCCATACAACCAGCAAAATCTGAATATGTATATCAAATCACCTCAAGGTGATCAAACATCCTATAAGTAAGCATGTGATTCTTTGTTCCTTGTAAGTATCTTAAGATTTTCTTTGCAGCTTTCCAACGATCCAATCCTGAATTACTCTAGTATCTACCAAGCATACCAATTGCAAAACTAATATCTGGCATCGTACATGTTTAAGCATACATCAAACTCCCAACAACTGATGCATAAGGAATATTCTCCATTTTGTTTCCGTTCCAAATCATTCTTTGGACATTGCATGAGACTAAATTTATCTCCTTTCTGTATTAGAATGAGAGATATTGAACATTTATCCATTCTGAACCTCTTTAAAACTTTATAATATATGTTTTCTGAGACAAACCCAACAATCCTTGTGATCTATCACAAAATATTTCTATTCCTATCACATAGTATGTCTCACCTATATCTTTCATTTTAAAGCTATTAGAGAGAAACTTTTTAGTCTCACTTAACAGACTAAGATCATTAGTTGCAAGCAAGATATCATAAACATACAAAATCATAAACATAAACTTGCTCCCACTGATCTTCAGATATAAACATCGACCAACAATGTTTTCCTTAAATTTAAAGGACGTAATAAAATCATTGAACTCAAGATACCATTTCCTGGAAGCCTGTTTAAGTCCATATATTGACCTCTTAAGTTTACACACCATGTGTTCCTTTCCCACTTCAATGAACCCCACTAGTTGGTCCATATAAACATTCTCTTCTAAATTCCCATTCAGAAAAGTGGCTTTAACATCAATTTAGTGCAACTCAAGATCATAATGAGCTATCAATGCCATGATGATTCTGAAAGAATCTTTATTAGAAACATGCGAAAATGTTTCCTTATAATCAATGTCATCCTTTTGAGTAAAACCTTTGGCAACCAATCTAGCCTTATAATGTTTGATATTGCCATGAGAGTCACGTTTAGTCTTAAAAACCCATTTACAACCAACTCTCTTACATCTTTCTGGCAATTTCACAAGGTTCCATACACAATTTTGTGCCATTGATTTAATCTCATTTTTCATGACATCTAACCATTTATCAGAATTATTACCATTTATGGCTTCTGAAAATGAAACTGGATCATTAACAATACTTAAGTCATTTTCTAACTCTTGTAGATAAACTACATAATCATCTGAAATAGCATATTTCTTCTCTCTTTGAGATATTCTTAATACTATTTCTTGTGGTTGTTCTACTACAAATTCATTGTTAACTTCTGGATCATTAATTTGATCTTCTTGATCATTGTGTGCTTCATCAACATGAGGAACAACAATACTTGAAGTAGAAGTACTAGTTAAAGGAACTTGTACTCTAGCTTTCTTAATCTCCACATTTAGTTAAGCTTCACTCCCATTGATTTCACCATTCTCAATGAACCGAGTATTTCCAATTTCAACAATCCTTCTACTATGGGTAGGACAGTAAAACATATACTCTTTCGATCTTTCTGGATAACCAAGGAAATATCTATTGATTATTCCTGCATCCAATTTCTTTTCCAGAGGATTGTATATTCTAATTTTTGCCTAACAACCCCAAGCATGCAGGTGCCTCAAATTGGGTTTCCTACCTGTCCACAATTCAAAAGGTGTCTTTTGAAATGCCTTACTAGGAACCCTATTCAACAAATAGATGGCAGCTTTTAAAGCATACATCCACAACGATACATATAAAGATGAATTACTTAACATGCTCCTAACCATATCCATTAAGGTTCGATTATGACTTTCTGACACACCATTTTGTTGTGGTGTACCAGACATTGTGTATTGAGCACAAATACCACGTTTCTTAAGGAACTTAGCAAACAGACCAAGATGTTGACCACTTTCATCATATACTCCATAATACTTACCACCTCTATCTGATCTGACAACTTTCACCTTTCTGTCTAATTGCCTTTCCACTTCATTTCCAAGGCATTCACTGCTTGAGATTTCTGATACAGTAAATAGACATGTCCATAACGTGAAAAGTCATCAATAAAAGTGATAAAGTCATTCTCTTTATTAAAAGAATTTACATCAAAAGGACCATATATATCAGTGTGTATAATTTCAAGGAGCTGGCTACTTCTTGTGGCTCCTTTCTTTGCGTGTTTTGTTTGTTTGCCTTTAATACAATCCACACATACATTCAGATCAGTAAAATCTAAATTTAGAAGAATTTCATTTTTTTCACTAATCTTTCCATCGTTTCTTTGGAAATATGTCCCAAACGCTTATGTCACAACTAAGCAAAGCACCCATTCACTTAACCACGTTTAGTGCCAACATTATGATGCAGAGTCATAAAAGTTTCAGTATATAAATTATCAAGATTCAATTTATATAAACCATCAGAAAGTGTGCCGTATCTAATCATACAAGTACTCTTATATAAACTGAAATAACTATTCCCAAACTTAAAAGAGTATTTAGTAACATAAAGTTTAGACAAGGAAATTAAATTTATAGAAATACTAGGTATAAAAAGTATCCAACAAGTCTAAATAAAATCTAGTGTCAAAGATTAAACGATCCCGACAGCTTCCACTAGAACCTTCTCTCTATTTCCCATGCACATAAACTTTTCATTTGGTTTTATGGTCCGGGTTGAAAGAAATCCTTGCATCATATTAGAAATATGAGTCGTACATCCAGAATCAATCCACCAAGTATTATGGGAAACTTCAGTTAAATTTGATTCAAAACATACATGAGCATTATGCTCACCTTTCTTTTCGAACCAAGCTTTACGTTTTAAGCAATCCTTTTGGAAATGTCCATGCTTTTACATAAATGGCATTTGTCATTTTTCTTCTAGATATTTGTAGGGAACTCTGTAACTTGTAATGGTCCTTTAGCCTTTCCGTGTTTCTTATAACCTTTCTTTCCAGCTCCCTAATTATTCACATAATGAATGGAGTGGTTTCCATGATGCTTAAGTCTAATCTCCTCCTGAACTAACATATTGTGCAATTCATGCACATTCCACTTATCTTTCATGGTATTATAGTTCATCTGAAAAGGACCATACTCAGACGGTAATAAGTTCATAATGAACTGCATGAGAAAATTCTCATCCACTGCCATTCCAAGAGACTTAAGTCTTGTTGTAATATTTGTCATCTCAATGATATGTTCGTGCATAATACAAGAACCATCAAATTTCATGGTGGTTAAAGTACTCATTAATGTCCTAGCAAGAGACTTATCAGCAGTTCGGGAGCGCTCTTCCACAAATTTTCATAAATTCTATTACACTTTCAGTTTTGGGAAGAGCTGACTTAATATTATTTGCTATACCCACTCGCATAAACATCAAACTAGGTCTGTTTGACATTTCCTAAACTTTATAATGGGTTTTCTCTTTAGTGCTGCTAGTATCAGTAATAGCAGCAGGTTTCTCAACATGAAAAACCATATCAAGATTCAACACACCTAAGTGAAATTGAACTTGATCACTCCAATCAGAGAAATTTAACCCATTAAATATTAGAACAGGCTTAGCTTGTGAATGTAAAGATATAGGAACAAATACTGCAATTAAGACATGCCTAACATTAATACTTTGAGTTATACATTAAACATATTATACAAATTTCGACAACAAATAGACATTATATGCATACTGTTTCAACCGGGGTCACAACGGGGACGTCAAACAAAAATAATTTAATTTTCAAAATAGTGGAGTCGCCACCATAGTTTATTAGGAAAAACTATGGAAAACCAAAAACAAGATAAGACAAGTTTGCGAAACGAATTTCGAGTCTGGGAGTCGGTTACGTGTAGGGAAGGTGTTAGCACCCCCCACAACTTCCGTCCTAAGACGGTACCTTTAATTAAATAAGTAATCTGAGTGTGATTTTTTAAAATATTTATTTTCTCAAGAAAGAGATTAAGATAAAACAAACAAAGTATTTTTTTGGTTTTAGGGAGCCCGACAAGGTTTGACCTTGCTCCTACGAATCTCCATCAGGGATGGAGAATTAGGGTTACGTAGTTCTTTGTTGATAAGATTGTTGGTTGTCTTGATTTTTTTTTTTTGAAATTTTTGAAAGCTTGTGTTTGAAAATAAGGTAAGTGAATGACACCAGTGCCAGGTTTAAAGCCTGGGCTTTGAGTGAGGTACCAGGTTTAACGCCTGGGCTTTCGGTAAGGTGCCAGGTTTAAAGCCTGGGTTTTGAGCAACAATGCCAGGTTTAAAGCCTGGGTTTGAGTAATAGTGCCAGGTTTAAAGCCTGGGCTTTGAGAAATGGTGTCAGGTTTAAAGCCTAGGCTTTGAATAAGGTACCAGGTGCAAAAACTAATTGGGGTGGTGCAGGAAGTAGCTCCACTAATCAGAAACCACTTATGATCAAAGGCGTTTTAGGGATTGAGAAGAGTGTGGATGCAGATCTGAATTAATATGAGTGCAGGAAGTAGATCCACTATTCAGAAATCCAACTAGGGTCGAGGGCATTTTGGGGATTAAGAAGAATTGGAGTGTAGATCTTAATTAATTGGGGTGTAGGAAGTAGATTCGTTAATCAGAAATCCAACCAGGGTTGAGGGCATTTTGGGGATCAAGAAGAATTGGAGTGTAAATCTTAATTAATAGGGGTGCTGGAAGTAGATTCGCTAATCAGAAATCCAATCAGGGTTGAGGGCATTTTGGGGATTAAAAAGAATTGGAGTGTAGATCTTAATTAATAGGGGTGCGAATAGGAAGGCCCCAACTCCACAACCCTAGGTCATCATCACCTCAACCCTAAGCCACCACCACCTTACTCCAAACCCATGTTAGGTCTACCAACCCAAAGCGGCAGCGGTGACGGCGAAGAGGAGCGACGGCGGTAGGGGGTGCGGAAGGAATGATGGGTGACGACGGAGGTTGTTTTGGGACTGTTTTGGAGTGGTTTTGGGAGCACAAAATACATGGACAAAATACATAGAATAATGTATGGAAGATGAAAGATGATGAATTTTTTTATTATTTAAGAAATAAGAAAAAAAAACAAAATGTCATAAAGAGCAAAATGACCTCTTTTTTTTATTTTTTTTATATTTATATGTAAATGAAATGATGAAGAAATAAAAAAAAACATCACAGGAAGATAAGAACACATGATTTACAAATTTCAAACTTCAAGATCCATATGAAAATCTACACCTTATAAATTATACCTGTGAGCGTCCTTCAAAAATTATAGCCTCCTTTCCAAAAGTTTATTGCTTCTCAATTTTAATATGAGTGTGGATAGTAAGACAGAAGAATCAATCTTCTCTTCTTCTCTACTTTCTCTCTTTTTTTCTCTTTTTCTTCGTTCCTCTCAAAGTGATTAGTCGTTCTTTTCTAACGTAAGAGCAGTTACAACTTAAGTGAATCTTCTTTTTTATTATTTAATTTATTTTTATTCTGAAAGTAGTTCAGAGCAGTTTTGAAAGATTGACTTTTTTTTATTATTAAAGATGAACGTGAGATGAAATAGTTTGAGAACGGTCATATTTTATTTTTTATATTTTTTTGTTATTGTAAAATGGGTAGTTCAAAGCAGTTTTAAGATTGACTGATTCTCTTTTTTTTATTATTAAATTTTTTTTTATGTAGTGGAAAAGGTGAGTTGTTATCTGAGCAGTTTCAAAGTTGTTATTTTATATATTTTTTTCAAATAATACGTGGAGTTAAGGGAGAAGGAATTTAGAGAAGATTGACTTATTTTTTTTTTATTTTTATTATCTTGAATGTGCAAATGAAGGAAACAATTTGAAAACAATTTTATTTTCTTTTTATTGTTTATTATTTTATATTTTTTCCTTATTTTTAGGTTCTGTTGTTTCAATTTATATTTTTATTTTTTGTTATTTTCGTTTTTTATTATTAATTATTTTTTTAAATCACCGCCTTTTCTCTTTTTTTTAAGTTTTTTTTAATGGAAAAATTCAAAAAAAAAATTATTTATTAATTTTTCAAGAAAACTTAAATTAATAATATACATTCTATGTTATTATTTATTTTTTCATTTTTTCTTTTTCCACTTTATGATTATATTTTAATTTAAAAGATTATCCGGACAAAATGGGTGTTGACAGTTGCTCCTCTTTACTTAAGTTTTTCATGATAATATGAAAATTTGAGAAAAATTCGTATTATCAAAGTAAAAATTAAGTAAAGATAGAGACACTGATTTTTGTTCGGGTATTATCACGTGTTGAAAAGAAATATGGAGATCTTGCTTCTGCAGAGGATCAACATGTCAAAGAAAAGTTGTGACTTTGCTCTCGTAGGGGATCAAGTGCCAAAATCAAATGTGACCTTGTTTCTGCATGGGATCAACATATCAAAGAAGAGTTGTGACTTTGCTTCTGCAAGGAGTCGAAAAGTAAAGAATGGCCAAGACCTTGTTTCTGCAGGGGATCAAGTGCCAAAATCAAGTATGACCTTGCTTCTGCAGAGGATCAACATGTCAAAGAAGAGTTGTGACTTTGCTTCTGCAGGGAGTCAAAAAGTAAAGAATGGCCAAGACTTTGCTTCTGCAGGGAGTCGAAAAGTAAAAAATGGCTAAGACATTGCTTCTACAGGGGATCAAATGCCAAAATCAAATGTGACCTTGCTTCTGCAGAAGATCAACATGTCAAAGAAGAGTTGTGACTTTGCTTCTATAGGGAGTCGAAAAGTAAAGAATGGCCAAGACCTTGCTTTTGCAGAGGATTAAATGCTAAAATCAAAGGTGACCTTGCTTCTATAGGGGATCAACATGTCAAAGAAGAGTTGTGACTTTGCTTCTGCATGGAGTCGAAAAGTAAAGAATGGCCAAGACTTTGCTTCTGCAGGGGATCAACATATTAAAACTTTGAATCAGGGGATAATTTTTCACTGGTTCTTGTATGAGAGGATCATGAAACCATTTTTTTTAAAATTTCAATTTATGATTTGTTTTTGAATGAATACATGTTTGAATGCATGAGAATCTATGATTTGCCTTTGCTTTGAATGTATCTATGAATGCATGATGTATTTTTTAATGTTTGGCAGGTTTGACTTTTCCACTAGAGAATGAATGCATAATTTTATGTTGATACATGAAATTTTGACTCACATGAGATATTTTTACTTTTAATGCCTGAGGATTTTGATTTGCTATTATGCTTCTTTCTTTAAACCAAATATTTTTATGGAATCATTAAATTCATTGATTGAACTTTGAACTTTCATTTTGGGAAAACATTCACAAATCTTAACGCTTGACACAAAATTATTAATACGATCAGTTCTAACATTTTGATGCATATGTGTCGGAATGGGTGGATGAAAAAACATACGATAAAGAAATGTTAAACTTCAAATAGGCAATGGAATTGCCCCAAGTATGGGGGGTAACTTCATTTTAAATCTTTCACTCTTTGAGAGCTAACCATAAATGCAGCAGTTACCCCAGTTTTTTTTTGAAAAATGGGAAATTAAGGTTCAAAGGGATAACCAATTTTGTTAGGTTAGATGGGTAAAAATAGATTTAGTGGGAAACCGGGGTAATGCAACTTACGTGGAGAAAGCTGCATACTTAAGAAAATAAACTGATGCTGATTGAATCACATTAAAGTGTCCCTGATTTCAAAGAATATTTCGGGCTAGGGTGAAGAAAAAAAACTATTGGAAAGACACATATAAGAAAGGATTGCCCCAGTATTTATGCTTTAATGACACTATTTCACTCTTATTTAGCTGGCAAATTTGTATCATCCTTTCCACAAAAGGCATTTTTCTTGCAATTTGACTTGTATTGGCAGCCGCGTTCCTCTGTTGCAAGGTTATTCTCTGGGAAAATCATCGACAATCACTCTTCAATCAATATGGACTTTATATGGCTTGTAACGTGGTCAGGGTTTAAAAGGTTTTGAAGAAAAAGAATATACAGGCTAAAAAACTGTTTACCGGTTATCATCATTTTTTATAACAACGATCATCAACCAAGTATTGCACAAAGTAGTCCATGTTATTGCTGAGATCACCTTTTTCCTTTTTATTTGCGAGTCATCCTTATTTGAACTGATGACACATATTTTCCTTTTGAATTTCTTTTCTTAACTTCTGACTTTGGAGCTTTTGATGCACCCCTTTTTTGATAGATCTCTTATCCTGAACTGAATTCCAACATACTGATGATCCTTGTTTAGGGTATTTTAAAAAAAAAATTTACTTTTCAGGCCCAAAGAGGGTACAATGGAATTTTTATTGATATTTCAGGATAAACAAACATGGCCATATATCATTTTGAATTATGATTGCTTGATTTTAAAAGAGATTAACTCCCGCAACAGACTCCAACGATTCCAAATACTTGATATTCCTCTCTCTTTTTTCATCGTCCTATCTTTTGCTTAGACTACCTTTGCGGGTTTTCAATCTAACGGACTTTTATTTATTTTTCTTTTGATTTTTTTGAATGCCTTTAGCGAAAAGAACTTGAAATCCATAGCCACGTGAAAAATCTGATTGATTGCCTTAATATGATGTTTACTTTTAGTTTTAATGGGCAACAAACACGTCACTGAAGCACATCGCTTTCTCTTTTGGATGGAAGGCTCAAAAGGGGTATCCAACACATGCATGCCAATATGCTATTATGAAATAAATCAATTTTCTATGCCAAGTTTTAAAATTGCGTGAAATCTTTTATTATTTTTATCAATAAATTCAATGATTCCATAAATATAACTTATTGTGCAATTTTTATTTTCATCCCACGACAACCTTCAGACCTCGAGAAAATCTTGTAAACAACCCATGCCAATTTCTTCATCAGGAAGACAAGGGTGCACATGACCGAAGCTCTAACCTCTATGCCTCTGCTCAATAACTGCCACCTGATCAAAATTGATCCAACAGACGCTGTAGAAACTCTGATCCAGGCTGTACATGGGAATTTCTTTACTTCTCGGCTCCTGACCCTCTATCTTGGCTTGACTTCTTTCAATTCTTTCCTCAATAATTCTCCTCCGATCAACACGAGTAGGTTTGTATCCCAAACCATACCTCCCTTTGTTTTCCACCAATTTCAGTGGCCTTACAGACCCTGTATTACTTTTGCCCAAGCCACTAGCATATTTATACCCCTCCTTCATCATAGTCTTAGCCACCATCAAAGATGCACTTGACAGACATGAATTTACTTTGAAAGGCTCTACATGGGTTGTGCTAACGATCTCCAGAGCCTAAAATGAAGTTTCTAAAGCTTCTTCTGTAGCTTCAATATAGGGAGTGGATGTGGATCCACATACTACCAAGTCCTCCTCTCCGGAAACTATAATCAATTTATCATCAATTACAAATTTTAGTTTCTGATGCAAAGTAGATGGAATTACTCCAGCCGTGTGTATCTAGGATCTTTCCAGCAGACAACTGTATGCTGGTAATATGTCCATTTCTTGGAATACAATTTGGAATGTGCACGGACCGACTTGTACTGGTAGCTCCACTTCCCCTATGACCTCTCTTTTACTACCGTCAAAAGCTCTCACCACCATGATACTAGGACATAGATGAATCCCTTCACCATGCAATTTGTTCAGTGTGGTTTTCGGCATTACATTCAGAGAGGAACCATTATCGACTAGCACGCGTGATATAAAATGATTCATGCACTTGACAGAAATGTGAAGAACTTTGTTATGACCTCTGTCCTCTGAAGGTATTTCTTCCTCAGTAAAAGTTAAGTAATTATTAGCAGTTATGTGACTAACAATTCCTTTAAATTTATCCAAGGAGAGATCTTGTTCCACATGAGCTCCGTTTAAGATCTT
>Ga0099825_1006653_pt1 | contig 14357 bp, 7 predicted proteins | sample SiratroredBW_FD_76838 | JGI IMG/M metagenome (GOLD analysis project Ga0099825, IMG submission 76838) | Root nodule microbial communities of legume samples collected from California, USA - Siratro red BW | ecosystem: Host-associated > Plants > Roots > Nodule | place: USA: California | collected... | reverse complement strand
GATGAAATAGGAATAATTGTGGGTGTTTTTTAATTTTATGCCATGAATGAATATACATGCAAAAAGGAAAAAAAAAAAATAATTTTTTTTTTTTCCTAATTTTTTTTTTTTTTCTTCTTTTTTTTTTTTTTTTTTTTTTTTTTTTTTTAAATTTCATTTCAACCTGTCTTGGATCAGAAGGTAAGGAGAGAAAAAAATAAATAAAAAAATACGTTTTTATCTTCTTAAATATTTTTAAATTTATTTTTCATCTTCCAAAATTTTTTGCTAATTTCAGCTCTCAAACTTTAAAAATATTAAAATTATTTTTATCAAAATTCATTAATAACATGAGGTACATTTAAACATACTTAGTTACATGTCACCTTCAGATGGTATACAGTATGATAAATGCATGAAAATAGTGAAAGGAACCAATGTTAAATATTAAAAATTTATTCAGAATTTTGATTCTGGTTTTAATAGGTAAAACATACAATATAAAAGAACTAGATAAAATAAAATGTTGTATGATTATCAAAATCCTTATTGGCTTCAGCTTATTTTATGCTTTCTTCTTGCTCAAATTCTGCTTGCTTCATGCTCCAAGCATTCAGTTCTGAGATCACCACACTCTGCATTCCATTGTTGAATACATGAAGATGTGCATCTTTGTCTATAGCCAAGGAGGGATAAACTCTACTGGTTATACAAATTCTCCCTTTCTCCCCAAAACTCTCAATAATGGAACGGTCAATCTGCATAATATGAACCTATATACATCAAACTAGAAAGCACATGATGAAACAAAAAGGGTAATATTTATCATTAGCAATGAACATACCAAGCTTCTGAGTGAAATCGTTTTTTGCTTGGTGTCTATGTCAAAGATGGTTCCATGTGAGGATTTATCAAGGTTCTGCCGCAATGAAGACCTGTGAAAATTGTACACAACTAAGTCTCAACACAAAATATAAGCAGTATAATTTACAAATAGTGAGAATATCAGAAATAACCTTCTTTGGCCACTACACATGAGACATACAAATCTATTGGAAGTTCTATATATTCTGAAGAAGATTGCAGTGTGTTCTGATTGGTCCTCAGATGCTAAAGCTAACAAACCAAATGGCCCTATTATGCCACTTCTTGATGCATATTCTTCACTACACAATAAGTCAGGATCAACTTCCCTTTCATCTAGAAACTCTGCATTCTCTAGTTCTGGAAGCTCAAACAACACTTCTACGTCGGCCTTGAAAAGTTAAGGTTTTTAAAAATCATCATGGATGCTGTACTTGGATCTACAATTCAGCAAAAAGGGATTTGAGAAAAGAAAAAACAGCACAAGTTTGCATACCTGTGATGCAGTGATACCTGAGACTTCAAGAATTGATCCACCAGCCAGTTTCTCTCCCTTTATGCTAATTTGTTTGTCACGTAGTTTTTCTACCTCTTCAATTGGCCACTGCATCAACATCTTCCCACTTATATCAAGCCAAACTTGCCTTGGAATACACTGCATTAAAATATTGAGATCACATGATAAGAACATAGTCCTAAAATACTTTTTAACATGGAGGGTGGTGAAATAAGAAAAAGAAAAATACTGAAAATTCCTATGTTGACTAGAAATCAGATCTATTTATAATATATAAGTGAGGATAATTTTTATCTTTTAATTGATTTTTTATGTTTTAATTGATTGAATTAGACCTAAACTTACTTCTTAATAAAAAGGTTCAACATGGAGCTAAAATAAATACCTGTAGACCAGCCCATCCTTTCTCATAATCATCTTGTGTGGTGTCACGCTCCTTTGACCATCCCCACAATATCCTTCTGTTTTTGGCATAGTCAAAAAATGACTTGGAAGCATAAAACATTCCATGGTCCAATATTAAGTTCAGATTAGGTCCTCCCAAATCATCATCAAGAACAAACTTTTCCTGATCAGGGAAATAGTCACCTAGAAAATAGTATTCTAGTTGTTTGTTTTGATAGCTAGTTTTCAAGACATGCTTAACACTGCTGTTTTGGACAGATGTATCCACCCCATTCTTTGTGCCACTGATGTACACTGGAAAAAAATCTGGACACTCAAACATCCCAGTATGTTCTGATGCATATATAGGATTAGGAAACAGTTTCCAATTAACGAAATCCTCACTGTGGTAGAGAAGAGCCTTCCCTTCATCACCACTTTTGGCACCAATAATCACTCTCCATTTGCCATCACTTCCTTGCCAAGCAGTTGTAGGGTCTCTAAAACCATCCACTTCAACTCCACTAGGTGGAATCAGGATAGGGTTTTGAGGGTGTTTCTCCCATTCCCTTAAGAAGTTGTCTGATAGATTCTTTGGCACAGCCAAGTTCTGAACTTGATGTTTGTTAGAATCACTCCCTGTGTACATAATGATAGGTTTTTCCCCAGGGAGGGTTGTGATTGAGCCAGAATAGCAGCCATTAATGTCATAGGACTCACTTGGTTCAAGAGCATGATTTAGATGAATCCAATTGATGAGATCATAGGATACAGAATGACCCCATACCATGTGCCTGCCAAAGGTTGGTGCATAAGGGTTGAATTGGTAGAAAAAGTGGTAAACTCCTTTGTAGTACATTGGTCCTGTGACAGTTAAATCAACACTTGTCACAAGATCATGATTTGATGAGTTTTACTGAATCAAGAGTTGACAAGTAGATGAAATAGTAGTGCATTAACACAAGAACAAATTATCCTATAATTAGGACTTTCATGGTCTTGACCAATCTTCAAGTAATATGTTGTCAAATTTTATTAATATTTTCTTGTAAATTGAAAATTTTACTGCATATCATGTGATAGTTACATGTCATGGACAAACTTCAATTTGATTGAGAGTTGGAGAGAAGTTCACAAACATACCGTTTGGATCTGCATGATGGAGGCAACAATTTTCATGTTTCATCAGCAAAATATGCAAATGACAGAAAATAATTAGAAATAGGCAGTGATTTAGAACACAAGCACGTGTGCTAGAAGTTGATGAACAAATGAAAAAAGTGCTAAGGATAATACCATTCATCCAATTTTTTGGGGGCTGAAAGTGGTACCAGGTTCGGTAAGGTTGTTTTTCAGGTACCATGTACTTGTTTGAATTGATGCTGTCTGGGGATGCGTTGGTCTCCATAATGGTAGCACCAAAGTTATTGGAAGAACAAGAAGAAGCAAATGTATAGTGGCTTAGTTTGATCAATGGCTAATATTTGCAATTATGCACACTATAGATCTTTCTCCTTATGGAAACAACACCACAGTTAAGAAACATGAATCACTCACATAAATACATAATCTATTAGGATTTACAAACATTTAAATGCACACCAACTTTGAGAATCTTGCAGCTAGAAAACATATTTATTGGTGACTAGACTTCCAAAGTCTCCTCAAATTACATTTTTTATTTTTAGTAAATTACTTGGTAGATACCATTTTTTTTATTTTTGTTGATCTGTATGTACATAATCGTGGATAACACGAAAAAAAAAAAAACTCAAATTTCAAAAGGTGGTTAACACCCAAAATTCACTTATGTTTTTAATTATTATTATGTTTTGGATGTCTTTGAAGTGGAAGAAACGAAGAAAAAACAAAAGAGACTTGTCATGTATGTGAATTGAAAAATACTAACATACTCCAATTATTTATTTTGTCGTTACCAAACAGATAAATCAAAGTTTACATATTTTTTTAGAGGTTGCTTTGAGAAGATATTATTCAAAAACTCAAAGTCTTCAAGGTAAAAAAAAAAAAAAATTAAAGAAATTTACAGTCTTGCCCTTTGATTTTTTGGGAATTCAAAATCTACTCTGTTTACATTTTTTTTTAGATTTATCGAAAAAATATTTATAGTAGTTTTTTTCTTTTTAATTAAGGATATCGCCAATAAACTGAAAGAAAAAAAGTAATTTGCTTGGGTATTGAAATTTATTTAAAGTTTAATTTTAAAATCTCTGATTTTTTGACATGAATGATCAAGATTGACCAATAATCACATAATTAGTGGATAAGATTATATATTAACTATGTCGCACAAGGTTAATTTTTTTTTTTTAGTTGTTTTCTCCCATCTCACTTGCAGAGTCTTAGGAGTTTGAGTTTTTCAAAAGTTAGATTGGTAACAGTTTATTTGGACACTAAACAACGAAAATGAAAGATAAGAAATTTCATGTTAAACTAGAACAACCTATATTAGTAATCCTATATATTAGTTTTTTACAATATACGGGAATAAGAAATTCATTGAGAAAAAGTCCAATAATAAATAAGAAGTTAAGTCCTAAAGTAAAATCACTATTATTTATTAATTGTACTCTTCGTAACTTTTACTGGTGATAAAAATTGACTTGTGTTAGAGAACTTTTACATGTGTTCTCTAACTCATCGTATAGGAAGAAGACCAAATCATTCGAGAATCTATCACAAGAGGTAAATAAATTAAGAAGAATTAAATAAATTACATAAGAAAGTATTTACAAATTAATTTACGTATAAATTAAATTTTAACTTAGAATTTCATTTTAATTTTTTTCAAATTCTTTTATCTTAAAAGTATGCGAGAACTTGGATCAAAAGACCAAATCTTTCTTCCTTCCTTCCTATTTTTTTTTCCTATTTTTTTCTTCATTTTCTACATGCATCTCTTTTAATTCTATATCACATATTAATTCTCTTATCTCTAAATTCCTATATGGAGATGTTATTAATTTTACAAACAAACTATATCATATTAATAATAGGACATTTTCATTTTATTGGATTTCAATTGAGTAAATTGATTTTTGTTGTACAATTTCTTTATTTTTTTATAATTTGACTCTAGTTGAAATAATTCACTTTTTGTTGTTATTGTTAATTAAAAATTTTGATTCTCCAAATTATTATTTATTATTTTTTTTTCATTTGTGTGTTGTTTATTATCAATATAATAAATAACAATATTGATAAGTAGTTACATTTTAAGAATATTATCAAAGTTATTCTTTAATAAGAATTCAGACAAAAAAAGTAAGGTGAAAAGGGTGTAGAATTTAAAGCAAGTAGAGACTTTGACGATAATGAGAGGTAGATCAACAAAATGTGGCTTTAAGAGTCAAACTGATGGTAAATCAAAGTCTTTAAGTAAAAATCATCTCAAATGTTACTATTGTGGTAAGGGAGGGCATACCAAAAAAAAAAAATCGTTAGTATAGGAAGAATGGAGGAAAGAACTATGAAGTATCAACTTTACAAGGTTACATTTCAAGTATCTCAGAAGATGGAAATATTTTGGTGAGTGAAGCAGTAATTAGTTCTAATGGTGGCTCCAACAAAACTTGAATCTAAGAATTGAAGGCACAACTAGCTAGGGAGTTTGATATAAATGACTTGGGATCAACAAACAAAATTTTATTCACTAAAACAGAAATGATAGGAAGATTTGACTTTCTTAAAAGAATTACTTATTGAAAATCTTGTAGTGCTTTCATATGAAAGATTGCAAGCCAATTATAAATTATCCTGAAGTATGAGTCATAAGAATGAAGCAGAGAGGATGAAAATGTCTCAAGTATTGTATGCATTAATGGTGAAAAGCCTTCTGTAAGCCATGATTTGTACAAGATCATTGAACAAGTTGTGGGAGTAGGTAGTAGATTCAAGGAAAATCCTAGAGAGTATTAGAGTGTTAAGAGAATCCTTAGATACATAAAAGGAACCTCAAATGTTGTATTATATTTGGAGGATCAAAACTAGTTTCAAAGGCTATGTTGATTGTGATTTTATAGGTGATCTTGATAAAAGGAGATTTACTACTAACTATGTGTTTACACTTGCATGAGGAATAATAAGTTGGTTATCCAAGTTATAAGATTTTGTAACTCTGTCTATTAAAAAAAAGTTGAGAACACGACAATTAATCAAACATGCAAGAAAGTTATTTAGATTCAAAGGTTAATAGAGGAACTCGGACACAAACAACAAAAACTTATTGTATATTATGACACTCAGAGTGTCTTATACAATGCAAGGCATCCTATCTTTTCATTCTAGGACAAAATACATAGGTATACGCTACCACTGTTCGATTACTAAAAAAAATTGTAATAAAATTTTCTTGACTCAATGTGTTAAGTACATTAGTAAAATTTGCTCAACAAATCAAAATACACCAAAGTGATTTCAATCAAAGATTATTAAGGAAGAATTACAAATTGAATTTGCTTAACAAATTTTATTGCGATGAAAAAAGTACCATACATAATTACGTTTAATTTACTTTTTTATTTTAAATTTATTAAAAATTATTATGCGTATGTGGTAATTATGAACATTGATATTTTATATGATAATTATGTTTAGAATAATGTGTTATAGGTTGATTTTAATGGTTTGAAATCATATGTCTTATTAATAAAAGAAAATGTTTTTATCTCAATAATGATCATATATAGTAAAACGTCATAAGAGAAAGAGTTCTTGCACAACATTAATATACTTATTTATTTTAAGTATTAAACATATAACTTATTAAAAAAAGAAAATGTTTTTATCTCAATAATGATCACATATAGTAAAACATCATAAGAAAAAGAGTTCTTGCACACTGGATATATAACATTAATATACATTTTTTTTTAACAAATTTATCCTAATATATGAAGTTGAAGTTTATAAACCTGATCTGCTTAAAATGTGATAGATTTTAGTCTCTAGTATGTCATGCTTAATACAGTTTTTAAAAAATATTTATATATTTTACTCTATTTTATATATTTCATTATTTGGTTAAAATAGTTGTTTGATATTGTGATGTATATAATTACATATATTGACTCAATTGTAAAATTGATTGTTATGTGATTGTTTGGTTTTCTAATATGATTGTACGTAGATAATATTATATATTTTTTAATTAAATCTTATTTTTATTACACATTTTTATAATAAAAATGTATTTGGTAAAAACATAATAGAAAAATAAATAATTTATAAGTATGTTCATATCCTTTCTTAATAAGTGAGTTTATATCTAACTCAATATCATAAGATTAATTTGTACAATGATATTTATATTTCATTTATTTATATTATATTATATATATATATATAATCTCTAATATCCTTTATTCATATAATTTAGAATTTTAATTACATTTCTTAAATTATTTAATTGGAAGAATTAACATACCCTCGTTTGTATAACTATTTTCTTATAATTAATAATGTAATCAATAACAATATAACAATATATGAATACTTTATAATAAAGAACTGATAAATAGATATTTTTATTAAACATTACGGTAAAAAAATATATAATACTAAATATTTCTTTATAATAATTTGTTTTTATTTCTGAACTAAGACCAAATTAAATATTGTTTTGTCAGTATTTTATATTATGCTACTATAGAAAGGAGAATACATTATGCACAGACTATTTATTTATTTAAATTTTCCTCTTAAAAATTAAGATGGCCTGCTATCTTTTCATTTCCAATTAATGAAGTATTAGTTATTTAACTATTATATACAACACTTAATAACCTTTTTATACATTGCAATGTATAAAATTTGTATATTTTAGAATATTCGATAAATTAAAAAAGTATTTAATTTCATATAAAGGCTAAAAGACTTGAGATAATTCTGGCTTTTGGCTAAGATCCACACACATATTTGAGACATTTTTAAAAAAATAAAAAGAATGATAATAGGAAGGTGACAAAGAGTCAAAGACCACAAAAGCTTGTTAGCTTTCAACAGATGACTTCAATTTCTTATTGGCCAATGGAAGATCATTTGCTTTTAGGTTAACTTTAGCCAGCTACGTCTTACAGACACAGCATATTCTTTTGTCTTTCTGAAAGTGACACATAATGTGACATCAAACATAATTGTGATATCAATAGCATGTTTGAAAAAAGAATCTGTTTTCACCTGTTTTTATAAATAAATAAATATATATATATATATATATATATATATATATTTTAAATAAATTGGATGTTTGAAAAATATACTCAATATACTCTAAAATTGTAGAGTTCAATTGACTACACCACCTATAAGAAATGTTTAGAATGTCCATAGGAGTACCATCACCATCCTTTTGAAAATTACCAATCAACAACTCCCAACCAAGCTTTTAACATAGTTTCATTTAAAAAATATATCTAAGGCCTGTTGATGCATAGTGATCATATAAAGCTCCATAACCCTTAATATGTTAAATACTAAAGAGTGGTTGTTGAAAAAAAGTTGTTAAATGATGTTTAGTTTTTTTTTATTGTGGATTAAAACATTACTAATTTTTGTGCAAGGGTAGAAATAATTTGAATAGGTATAGACAATTTCAAGTGCTTTGTAATTTTTCGACTATTATATATAACGGCATTAAGTGAAAGTGATATAGATATATTGTTTTATATATAAATTGAAAAATTCAAATGTTTTCATATTTATTTATTTCTGATTACAAATAAAAAAAAAATATCTAAGACCTAATCTATCAAGTTTCGTAAGTGGCATATTTTCTTTGGAATATAACTATCACAATCTTCTGGTTCGTACCAAAAAAAAAAAAACTTCCTCATACTTGAATAAATGCTTTTAACAAACTAAATGGCCTATGATAAACCCAAAAACTACGCAATAACATGCCTTGAATAATAAAAGATATCAATTGTATCTTGGAAGTCTATCTTTGAAATAGTCAATAAGGGCTATCAAATTATAAGTCTACCTTTTGAAAAATTCTCTCTTCTCACGCTTGGATTTCGAATTATAGGTCTCAAATTTGATTTATTTTTCCTTTTTTCATTATTCTTTTCGATTGCAACTATTAGATTAATGTGCATTTATCCACTACTTTCATTGACATATTCTTCATATTTTTAAATTTGTAAAAAAATCATTATATTAAATTTAATATTTTTCATTACATAAATATTGTATTCACAAAATAAAATTTTAAAAAAATTCATTTTAAAATATGCACTTAAAATTACATTTTTAACTTTATCTCAATAGTCAATTCTCTATGATTTTAAAATGATAAAAAAATAACATTACAAATGCAATTATAAAATATACCAATGAATTTCAAATTTTAATTTTCAAAAAGTTTCCTCCCAATTCAATAAATTAATTATATTTCACAAAAGTTTAAAATTAAAGAATAATTATGTTGCAATTATTATACAAATATATGTTAACACTAACTCCAACCATTAATTGTAGGTTACTGATTAAATTTAAAAACATTTATTAAACTTAAGAAAACTACACATTTTTCATTAATTATGGAAATAGTTTTTAAAAAGTAATATTTATTTCTTTCGTAACTAATTAAATAATTAATTTTAATCTTATTTTTCTCTTCATTTCATTTCCTACTTCAAAGCAAAACTAGGTTAGAATTTGATACCAGTTTGCAACTGATATTCTGAGTTATAGTGTGGCAAAACTTAGACTAAAATTCATCTTTCCGAAAATCAAATTCTGATAATTTTTTTATCAGCAAAAATCAAATTCTGATCATTTTCTTTATCAGCAAAAATCAAATTCTGATCATTAACGTGTTATCTGGTAAATATTTGCATATCAGCCAAATTGTGTGTGGTCCTGTGCTAGGAGAAAAAGAAACCTTTTATCTCCATATGAGCTTTATATATATCTGCTAGAAATGGTTCCAAATTGCAGCATGATTTGGAGGCATTGGTGGTTATGGCTGTCAAAAGCTGTGTGTGTGAATGCAGATGGAGGAAAAGCAGATTTGCCTTTTAGTTTTTAACTCTCTTACCAATTACCCTGCATGTTAAAAGTTCATAATTCTTCTTGATCTTTCACACTCTCATGGACCATATTTCAATCACTTTATCTCTACTTTTTAGGAAGAGAGAATGTTTGGCATGAATAATCAATCAATGTCAGACATCCACCATTTAACAAAACATGCAGAGAGAGAATAATATTTTGTATACCCTCTTGGTGTAAACATTCTATCATATCTATCATTTTTCTTTTATATTAATCATACTACTTCCTTTTTCTTTCTCTCTCTCTAAATGTTAATTACTATATAAGCTATATTCATGCATCATTATTATGCAGATAAGATAAGTTCATAGTATCTGTCAAATCTTTATACATAGACTCTTGCTGCTCATGTTCTTGGTTACTCATTAAAATAATAAAAAAATATATCAAAAGTCACATGAAAATATATTAAAAATCATAAAAAAAATAAATATTATGCATCTAAATAAAAGATACAATCTTTTAGCTTAGCCTTGTCATACTTATACTACTTAATGAATTTTACATGAATTTCATCTCTTTTTTACTATGTTATATGATTATTTATACTAACTTATATTTCAAATAGTGTATTATGTATCACAGTAAAGTAATACAATGGCGCATGGGTTAGTTTTTTTATTTTGTGTAGTTTTATGAACTTAATATGTTTTAAGAAAATTTTCAAGTCATCGGTTGATATGGTCAATTTTATTTTCCAATTTCAGTTAAAATATGCATTATTAATATGTATGTACGTGAATTAAATTAAATAACCATATATACAATTTACACACAGTACTATATTTAAATTTTATGTTGGAATAATAAAATTGGTAAAACATTATTCTTGAAATTTGATTGATAGAGATATGGTTGGTCTAAATGAAACTAAATGGAATATCTTAAATAAAGTACTAAATTTTAATCTTGTAAATACAAAATTATAATTAACTAAAAAAATCACTAAAAATTAATCATCAATGATAGATTAGTTAGAGTCACTTAAATACCAATTTGGTTCATGTTTATTGAATCAAAATAAATGTATAATTTACATCTAAGCATTTCTTTAAGACTACTTTGAATAATTTTATTTTTTTCATATTTAAAATGTGAATCATAACTCTAAACAACATATCAAAGATACAGTCACCAAAAAGTTGACCCACATAAGAAAGAAAATCATTAAGTTATTATGCAATGTACAATTATTGAGGAAGAAAAAATTTGAAGGGTGGAAGAAAATCATACTGTTATAATGTGCAATTATTGAGGAAGAAAATTTAAAAAAACTGGAGGTAGAGAAAAAAAGGGGAAAAGACAGAAAGTGCACTTCAGAACAAGCCAGTTTGGCTTGTGCTTTGGTCTCTTGTACGTGCCACCTTCAAACACATCCTTTTCCTCATCCACATTCCAACCTCTCTTCTCTCTCTCTCACCCCTCACACACTCACAACTCAAACTTCCTCAACTAGGTACCTACCAATTAACTCATATACTTCTCACCATTCTCTTCTTTTCTTTTGCTTACTCACAATATATAGTTAAAGACTAATCCTTAGATACTGAGATCTATTTAAGGACTTGACTTACCTGATATATGGTTTCTTCAGACTCTTACCAGGTGATGCTTGATGCTTGATGATAGATGCTAGTTACCAACAAGTTATGGCTGTTTAAGAAGTGATTAAAGTGAATAGCCATAGGTTTGAGGCAATCCTTCTCGGGATCCATCAGCTTTTGCTTCTTTCTCTCTCTCTCACTCTTGGTGGTGTTCTCAAGAATTTCTGAAAAGTTTGAAGAAGAGAGAAAGCTTTATAATAAGTAAGCAGGATCCTTGAGCTGAAGAAAATCAGATCCATTAATTTCCTTACCATCTAGAATTACCCTTTTCACTGTAAGCTGCAAGATCTCTGCAGAAATTCTTTTGGTGCAAATAAACTTTACTTCTTATGAACATGTATTGTATATATATAACCTATATTGTTGTTACATATATTGTGTGAATACCTGACCTATATATGTGTAGTGTACTTTGGTTTCTTACCTAATTTTACTTGTATATATAGGTTTGGTGGTGGAAGAAAACATGTCCAATTTGACGTCTGCATCAAGTGAAATAAGTGCTTCTTCAGGAATCAGAAATGACAACGGTTTTTTCCATGCTCACCAACACTCCTCCACTTCAATAAATCAAGAACCACAGCCAAAAAAGAAGAGAAGTCTTCCTGGCCACCCAGGTCATACATAACCAACCAATTCTACCATTTTTTTTTTCTCTAATTTGATGGTTATTTTGCAGCCAAAATCAATATTTGATTTATTTCCTATATACTTAGTGTAGTTCACTCTATAGTTTCATTTTTATACATTATGTAAGAAATTTATGCCATTAATCTTTCAAAATATGATTTTTATTTTCATAAACTCAACAAATTTGTCATATACCAGAATTTGTGAACACTTAACCCTTATACATTTTGTAATCTTGTTTCAGTTATATATACATGTATTTGGTGTTTGGACATTATTTTTAATATTTTAACAGTTATAATTTCTGCATTAAAAACATGATTCCTTTCTTGGTGTTTTTGAGATTTCAAGTTTAATTGAAGAATAAAATCAGCTAGATTTTAACTTTCAACAAAGTATTCTATCAATTGATTTTATTGTTTAACAAGTGAATTATGTTGGTTTCAAAATTTTTTTGTTTCACTTGGTTTGGTTCAGACCCTGATGCAGAAGTGATAGCATTGACTCCACAGACCCTATTGGCAACAAACAGGTTTGTTTGTGAGATTTGTCAGAAAGGGTTTCAAAGAGATCAGAATCTGCAGCTTCATAGAAGAGGGCACAATCTGCCATGGAAGCTAAAGAAGAAGAACAGCAAAGAGGTGAGAAAGAAAGTGTATGTTTGTCCAGAGGCAACATGTGTTCACCATGACCCTTCAAGGGCCCTTGGGGATCTCACAGGAATCAAGAAGCACTTTTTCAGGAAGCATGGAGAGAAGAAATGGAAGTGTGAGAAGTGCTCCAAACGCTATGCAGTTCAATCAGATTGGAAAGCTCACTCCAAAATCTGTGGCACCAGAGAATACAAATGTGACTGTGGTACCCTTTTCTCTAGGTAATCTGATTAATTAACTAATCAACTTTTAATTGATTTTAGATTCCAAAACCAGCTTATCTTCAAACCCCCAATCTAAATTGCTCAGATTAACTAATTTTCTATGTAAAAAATCATTTTATAACAGTTTGTCATCAGGTTTATATATTATCTTCATTGTTATGCTTTGTCCACTAGAAACTATATAATTAATTATACAGGTATTATGAGTTTATTCTAAAACTAATTAGAATATGATGATATAATAAAATACCTTTTACATTGTGTATTTTGTTAACTTTAATTTCTAATTAGTTAATAGCTTAAAATTATTTGCATAAATAGTGAATCAAAATTTAAGCAATTTACTAGTATAAAAAGTTGATAACTATTATTATCACTATATGTCATTTTATATATTAGTAGAAGTGTATATTGATCGGTAACTTCCACAAATAGTGTAAATTTTTGTTAGGAAAAATCTATAACTAGCCAATTAATCAAATAAATGAATAAATAGGATCTAAACCGACTAATTTTATTTTGTAAATTAAGTTTGAAAAATAACTCTCTTTTTATTTCTATTTTACCCGAATTTCAAGACAAAAGTGAGACAGATTTTTGTCTTGAGAAAAATTCGATATTATAATCAAATTTAATAGATAAATAAATAAATAGATAATTTGTTCAGTTTTACCGTTTGAATAGACACTGACAACCTCTTAACTCAAGAAAAAAACCTTATACTTCAACTTCAAGCTTTCCATGTAACACTACTCTTATTATTACATCATTGGTTAATTACATTTTATTTTCATCTTTTTTCTGTTTACATGAAACGTACATCCTTTTATCATCAGAAAATAAATTTAAATTTTTCTTATGCAGACATCTCTTTTTCTCAATGTAAAATATAAAATTTAACAACAAAATTTGTGCATCACTTACTCTTTCTTACTTGCTTCAAGATGATGTATAGTAAATATTGTTTATTGTATTTTTTTACTTAATAGATAATATTATCAATATTTATATTTTTTATAACAAAATAAACATTAAAATAAAAGATAAAAATTAAGATACCAAAAATAATAAATACACTACTTTCTATTTTTTTTCTTAATCTAAAAAACTTTTTATTTTTTACTTTTTCCAAGTATTAGGAAGGAAGAAGAGTTTCCATGTAGATGACAAGGGAAAGTGTGTAAAACAGTACAAAGAACAAAAAACTGTACCTTAGCTAGGAAGGAATCTCTGTGTATTTATATACATGAAATATATATACATATATATGAAATGTGACACACTGAATATCAATTATTTGTAATATATATTAATAGTTTTTTGTTTGAGTCTAGTATAGATAATAAAATTAAATATTCAGACAGAGTTGCATGAAACAAAACTGTCTCATAAAAATTATATTATTACATGTAATATTAATATG
>Ga0099825_1006648_pt1 | contig 14365 bp, 4 predicted proteins | sample SiratroredBW_FD_76838 | JGI IMG/M metagenome (GOLD analysis project Ga0099825, IMG submission 76838) | Root nodule microbial communities of legume samples collected from California, USA - Siratro red BW | ecosystem: Host-associated > Plants > Roots > Nodule | place: USA: California | collected... | reverse complement strand
TAATATACATAAAAATATAAAAATATATTATAAAAAATATATTTTTTTTTCTAAAAAAAAAAAATAATATATATATATATTTTTTTATATATATATATATATATATATATATATATATATATATATATATATTCAAATATTATTTTGAACACGGATTATATATTGTTACATCTTATAAAATTAAAGGATTATGTTGAATATTATTATAACAGTTGGAAAAATTTTGATATTGGTTTACTATAAAATTGAGTTGGATGAAATTGAATTCAAGAATTCGAATAAAATTGGAGATGGTTATTTATAAACTACCAATGATTTTTTTTATAAAATAATTTTATATTTTTTATTATAATTATTTATTATTTTTAATTATATAAGTTGATATTTTAATTTTTTTAAAACTTATATTCAATATTATTTGAATGGTTTGAATGCTTAATATATTTATTTGTTAAATATAATAAGCTAATATTTTGATTTTTACTTACTATTTACTTAGTTTCTAATTGTAAAGAGTTGTGTTCCTATAAAACAAGTGAATCAAGTTAACCATTTTGATTATAGTATCATAAATATATAAAACAAGTTAAAAAGAACATAATAAATGAATTAATCCACTTAACTTAAGAACCTGATAGATAAAATAAGAGTACAAAATTTAAGAATTCTAACAAGTATCATCCATTCTTATACAAGGTAGGTTACTTTACATGTATTTTTTGTCATATCACAGTATTAGCACACAAATTAATTTTAGTTGTGACGTTTATTAATAAAAAAATGTTCAAACACATAAAAGGTATCTACAAATTGTGTTGTATAAATTATTCTCATGATAAATGTGAGTACATAGTATCTAACCAGTACCCATTCACTGGGATTTGATTAATTATATACATGTCAAACTACCACTGAAATCAGTTGTCTTCCTAATGGTGTCTCCTTGTCAGTCTCACCAATTAAAATTTGTCAAATCTATTAATCAACTTAGGGTTTCTGGTCCATTAATTATTACCATGTAAACATATCTTATCCCATGCATTGCACATTGTTATCTTCTTTTGTTGGGTCCTCATTCACTGTACTACACTACAATCAACTTGCACATTCCATTACCATGATTATGAGTTCTTAAAACTCCTGTTTGTAGTAGTTCATGCAACTGTGCTACAAAGGAGAGGGAAAAAAGTTAATTCAATTGGTAAAGATTGGATTTAAATTTTATAAAGAATGGAGGTTGAATTTTGCAATGAATGTGAAAATTTTTAACTAAAACAATTTATAATTTCATATTTTATTTCTTATCACACAAAACTAATTCATAATTTACATTGAAACTAAAATTATTTTAAATAAGTTTCACTCTCAAATTAAAAACATAAATCCGAAAGCTTAAATATCAAATAATTACTACTAAATATTTTAAGTTTTATACTAATCATATTCATGGTTGAAATTGTAAGTTTTTTTTTTTCACTGTATTTAAAAAGATAAAATAAGGCAAAAACAAAAGTAGTATCTATGTTAGGGAAAGGATATAGCAGGGTAAGCTAGCTATCTAGTCACGAGTTGCAGGGAATCTCAACTGACACACGTGCATTGAAAACTGTAAAATATATATATATATATATATATATATTATCATATTAATTCTGTTTTAGTTAAAATTTAGTTTATTAATATTTTATTTGAATTCCACTGTGAATAGTGAGATAGAAAGAAATTAAAAGATAAATTTGTTTTAAACTAAGAAATGAATAAAGACAAGTAAAAAGATATTTATTATTAATTAAAAAGTTTAGCTATTATTTCAATTATAATAAAAGAGTATAAATATTAATACTAAAATTTATTTAACATGAATCTATGCTATGCTACATAATTAATTATGCAATTTTTTGCACAGATATTTTTCTGGGAAACTTTATTGATTTTATTTTTTTTCATTTATTTTAACCTCTTTTGTTTATTCTGCAAAGTTTACACACTTGAAAATAAATAAATGAATATAAGTAATCTATTAATTTTTTTGGTACATGGTATTTTTAGTTAAAATTTTTAGACTATTTTTTGGATGTGAAAAATCAAACCAAATGAGGTTTGCAAAATAGGTACGACCAAACCAAAGTGATTCACTTTTGTTGAATTTTTTATTTTAAAAAAATATCATTTATCAAGATCTTTCAAAATGAAATAAGTTTTCAAATATATAATTTTATTAAATGAAGTGATTGAAAACATAAAATTTTAGTTCCTTATTTTCCTTTCCATGTAAAAGAGGAAAACAATATTAAAAACATTTAAAAGATATAGAAGAATAAGAAATCAAGTAATTGAGGGTGTGAAAGAATGAGATTAGTAATAATCTTATTTATATTAGTTTTTTATCATAAAATAGTTAATTGAATGTAATTTTATGGAAAATAAGTCATAATTATTTTTATGGAAACAAATATTTGAAAAGTAAATAAATTATTTGAAAAGTAAATAAATTAAATATGGATGAAATGGAAAGGCGTTTATTGATGGGAATTAGGGTGAAAATGAGTTGAAAAGAAAAGGAAGCATGTGAAGAGTGATGTGAAAGCGGTGCAGCTTTTGTCGGGTGAACCACTTGCATTGCCGACCGTTCTGTGGGGTTTCTTTTGCTTCTGCCATCGCCACCATTTCACTGCATTGCATGTCTCTCTCTCACAACAATTCACACTCAGTCAAAATTAGATTCTTTTTTAACTCGGTCAGAGGTTTGATCCTATTTTAAATTGAAAATAGATAATAAAATCAAACTTATTATATTTAAATGTAATATTATATGTTTAATTGTAATATATTTATTAATATATGTATTTACTCACACACTCAATCTTATTCTAAGTGTAACTAAAATTCAAATGCAACAATGAAAAAATTGAATATGTTTATTTTACTTGACTTTATATAGGTTTCAAAAAGTTATAAACACCGAGTTATCAGCATTCTTATTACTGTTAAGTGTTGAAGAAATAGATTTTGACATGTGAATTTTTATTTGTATTTCTTTAATATTAATTATATGAACGTTTCATACCAATATTAAGTCTGGATAAAACACTTTTTCATAAAATCTAAAGTTTTAATTAAAATTAAATATTATTTTTTTTATCATTCAATAACGATATCAACTCCTTAATAATAATAAAAGTATTAAAACACATATAAAAAAGATACTTTACATAAACAATACATCAATGTTAAACAAAATTAGTTATGTAAATAAAGATGAAGAGAATGAATGAATGGAACTAATAAGATACTTAGAATTTGTGTGTCAATATTCTGGTACTATATTCCAACAACATCATGTCTAATTATAAATGTATGTGACTAATTAAATTAATGGGTTTTTATGAACAACAACCACCACCTATTAAAGATAATCAACAAAGTATTAACCATAAAACATAAAGTGTAACTCCTTGCTATATGGTGGTTATTATCTTAATTATATTTTAATAAGTGATTATTTTTTAAAAATAAAATATAAGGTAAAAGTTTATATACATACATACATATTTTTCAAATAATACATACATATTTTTCTTGTTATTTGAAGAGAAAAAAGAAATTGTATAGTTGGTGAAAACATGTTGATTAATGAGTTTGTGTGAATAGTGGGAGACAAGTAAAAACCATTATTGTTAATTTCAAAATAATTAGAATTTTTATATTGAAAGTGATAATCATATTAATGTAAAAGGGATTGATATGACAATATGATGTTGGTGCTCCAATTGATTCCTAGAAGTATTACTTTGATAATTAAATTTAATGAATTTGAAAGTTGAGGTGTTTTCATGTGTTTAAATTAACATTAACATTTTTATTATGTAGAAAAGATAAAAATATAAAGAAATAAAAACAAAATATTATGTAAAATAATATAATATTAAAAATAAAATAAAATCTATTTTTTTTATATTAGAACGATTTTAATTTAATTTTATAGTGATTAAACAAGTAGTATAATGATTAATAACATAATTATTCTATCTTAACTAATATATATACTCATTTGAATCTCTAATATCAAGTTTTTATAATTTCACCCAAATTTATTTTATTACTGTTATTAGTATGTGACAGTATAAAGTTAAAGAAAAATTGTAAGAAGCAAAAATAATTTTTTACAATCAATAAAAAAGTAATAAATATTAACATAAGAAATATATATATATATATATATATATATATATATTATCACTAAAAAATTCTATATAATGCAATTAATTTCTTCAACTTCAAAAAAATTATATAAAAAATGTTTTTTTCAGAGTAAAAATACGAATTCTTAAATAAAGTTAAATAAAAACAAAAGTTATACAAGTATAGAGATCTAATGATTTGAGTGGAATTGAGTATGTCTTTCACTTAAAGTTTTCCTTCATTTAGGCTATGCATATTAGTGTTGGTGTAAAGACACATACACACAAACAATTTGCTTTGAATGCTTTTGTGCCAAGAATGTGAATTGTGATCAACACATAAATTGATATTAATAGCAATTTTGTGTCGGGTTTTTATTGATTATTCTGATGTTTGGTTGAAACTAATTTATGATTTGTAAATTACCAACATGAAATGTAACATATTTGGAAGGAAAAAATAACCAATTTTTTTTCATAATTTAAGAGTAGTTATCAGATGGAACCACTGACCAAACTATTCGTACAAATTTGATTTGGCTCGCCAAATTTAAACTGAATCTATGGGAGGATAATGTTCTTTTTTTTCTCTTTGGTCATTGGTTATGTGAGATTTGATTTGTTAAATTTGAATTTGGATTTTTTTTCAGCAGTACTAGTTTTCTCATACCAGTTACCATCACCAATATAATTAAAACAGTTTTTTTATTTTACTTTTTTCTTTTTAATTTCTCAGACAATTTTCTTACTAAAAATGAAGGTTTCTAACGATTAGGTTTTTCTCTATTTATTTTAAAATTTATAAGAGTTATTTTTCTACTATTTACTTAAAATATTTCACTTGTATTAATAAGTAAACGGCTTTCTTTCTAGCATCAAATTTGGATAGTTTAAGTTTAACGGATGATTTTAAATTTAAGGTGGTATATAGTTAAATAATCTAGTAAAAAGTTATCGCTTAAACAAAATATTAGGGAACTAACTTATTCAAATAAATATATAAAGAATAATATACATATAAATAGTATAAATTGAATGAAGGATTCTCTTGAAATTAAGTTTGACGAGTCTTTACTAGTTTGAAATTCAAGAGATCTTGTTTTAGATTTTTTAATTTAGAACTTTTTAAGTTGTACTTAGTTGCTGTAGATTTATGATTAGGATCCTAATCATGTATTAAAAAGGTGTAGGTTATTTAGATTTTTTTTTTCAAATTTAAAAAGGAGTGTAAGTTAATTTCTAAATATTCCAACAATCAAATAAATTTTCACGTTTATATGAAATTATCATATGAATTTAAAAAAAAAAAAACAATCTAAATAAAAAAAAACAACGTCATTTATAAAAAAAAACAATTATTAAAACATACATATTATATATAGATTCCAATACAATAAATATAATAAATATGGTTTTTTTATTAAAGTAATATTATTCGGTGTCCTCTCACAGTGATTCTCTCTCAACTCACATATCATGTTGATATTGAAAGTTTGTTTCTTACTAGTGTGTTTTTCATCTTATCTCATATTATGTAAAATATTTTTGGGTTTTTAAACTGTTTGGCTTTTCCCTTAAATCTCCTAACTACTTTTAAATACTTTATTGGACAAAAGTTTGTGAATTTTGTAATTCGTATGAGTGAAAATTTATATTTTTAAAATTAAATGGGTTTTAAAACTTGTCATTGCATCTATGGATTAAACTAGTTTTACTTATAATTCATTTTATTGTGTGTAAAAAGAAGTTCAATACAACTTAAGACATTAGGTTTGAATTCTACTAAAAAGTCTAATATTAGTGACATTCTACCTTCTTATTTTACTTCAATTTACATTTAAAGGGTGACATTGTATTTTAGATAAAATGAACAAAGGTTAGGAAAATGAAAAATTAAAAGAACCTCCTCATAAAATATGAGATCAAATATAATTGAAAAATGCATTTGATGTTATTATGTATTGTTTTAAAACTATTTTAAAAATTATTTTGTAATAAAATATAAACTGCAATTACTTTGTTACATATGACATGAACAATGCTTCTTTGATACCCATATACCATTACAAGTGAAACTTCCGTTAACATCAACTAAGATAAAATTATAAAGGAACCAAAGTTTGAAACTTTTTTATGATTCAGTTCTTCAGTAAAGTCAAGGCTCCATTAAAATAATCAAGTACCAACCATAAGTACTTTGATATGGAAGTTAGTAAAGATTCCATTATAATGATGATATATAATAAGTATTTGCCTATATAATGTTGTTGAATTGAATGTATTTATAGAAGTTTAAATAAGTTGAATCCTCCAATAAAAAGTCATAAATTTATATTGATATAACATTTAATTAAAACTGCCCCACTATATTAATCAAAATTCAAATTTGTCCAACTACATAAACTTAAACTTAAACTCGTAAACAAATGTAAAAGTGTAGTAACATAAGAAAGAATACATTCCTTATTTCAGAACCATATAGTTATTGGTTAAACTTGGAAATTGTTAACTACACTAACTGACCAGACATCCAACTAATAAAAGATTTGTACGAGTTAATATAAATTTTCAGCAATAATAATAATAATTACGATTATGATTCCTTTAAGAAAATTAATTAAGATTCAGGGTGTTTTATTAAATAATTTATTTTTTATAAATGAGTACTACATACCTTATATATAATAAAACTTTTAACTAGATTTTTCAGTTTATTTCATTAATGAATATTTTACGTCATTGATATAAGGCGATAGTCTTTTTTTGCATAATAAAATATTTGACCCTGCAAATTTTTCTTGGATTCTCATAATTGGCACACTTACCACGAGCGGGAATTTACGATGGAAGTTACCAAAGACATATAAAATATCATATTCCACTCGTAATTATAGATTTCACCATATCTTCTCTTACGACCAAATTCAGATTCAAGTTATATGTTGCTTCCTATTTGAAGGACAAATCCTAAAATCCACTCTACTTAATACATAGAGCACTCAAACCACATGAGAAAATTATTAATAACCTTAGGAAAGTGAAGATAAGATAAATATTAGGTTTTTTCTTGCACGATGTTATTTTTCATTTTGAATTTTTAAATTTCTTAATTTTTATACTTTATTTATTTTTACTAGATTTTACTAATTTAACATATACATTTCTTTAGTTTTTATATTTTCAAATTTATACATTTTAACATTTCAAGCTAATAGAATTAAGAAATTTATTAACTTGCAAAAAGTGAAATATTCTTTCATGTATAATTAAGAACATGAAAATGAGAAGGAGACATGCACTGAAAATTGGACACATGGAGAATATAAACACATTGCAATGAAAGCAAGAAGCAATAAGGAGAAGACATGGTTGAAAACCAAGAAAACACGTAAACAAGACATGACACAACTAAACGCACAACCGTGTGATGATGCAACCAGATTAAGCAAAAGCTACATCTTATGCTACCAAGTTTGCTATTTTGGGGAACAATATTGTGCTTATTTCAGCAGCTTAATTAAAAGAAAAAGCTTGTCTGCCATTACCAAAATCAACCCCAAGATATGCTAGCATCAATACGCGTGATATTGTGACAAATTACAAGACAAATACACACTAAATATCAAATTGAAGGCTTAATAAAATGATGTTACATGTTATTATATGTTAGTATTAAGTGCTTCCATGAAAGCTTTCAGAATCTAGGAACTAATGGAAGCAAACAGAATGATTCCATTTTCTCTTCCAATCCCGTTGCCTTTGCCACTCGACACGCCAATGGAATGATCCATGCATGTCAGGTATATATGCACATGCTTGTGCCCATAGTGCCTACACATATCATTATAATATTCATAATCACAAACTTAATTAAACTGTTTCACTTGGACATCATCTAATTTTTATACTAATTAGGTTATCAGTGTAGAGTATTTATCGACTTTGTTGAAAATTAGTATTTATAAAAAATTAACTGATTTTTTAGTCAAGTTTCTTTTTTTAATTATGTGGTTTATCTATAAAATTTAAATTCAAGACCTTGTTAAGACAATATATTAGTTTATACCAATCAATAATGTATAAATCCATGTGAGATAAGTGGGTTTGGATATAAAATTCCAAGAGGGTAATTTAATTTCACAAAAAATTAAAATATACTATTTGGTAAGAAATTTAAAACGAGGGTGAAATTCTAAAATTTGATGAGAGGAACTTAAAGTTTTAAATTTTATTTAAAAGTATGAATATGAAATTATTCACATTATTGCATTTATGTTTCCTCACTTTTTTCATATCTTTATCTTAGTTCAATTTTGGTTGGTGTATTGTTCACCAATATTAACTAGAATTGCTTTTTATCAAAATCATAGAGTTTTTTAATCAACATTATGAGAAGTTGATAAGAAACAACCTCAACAAATAAACTTAATAAATGTCAGTTAAATAATTCTAGTTGACATGAAGTGAAATAATCTCAACTAATAAAAGGAAAAGCTATCTCAATATAATTGAAAAAACGCGACAAACTTTTGAATGAGAAATAACATCAATCAATATAGATTTAAAGATACCATCAATGTTTATTTTTTAAAATTATTAATAACTATTACAAAAATAAAATAAATTTATTTGAATGTTGTAAAAATGGAGAAATTCTCTCTAAAAATGGAAGGTAATTGTTTATGGTGCATGTCTCTGGTTAAGCTAATCATGGGATCATTAGTTGCCCCCACTGAACAAGTTCGGTCCTCAAGGTCTTTTTTGTAACTCCAATGAAAATTTTATGCATGGAATGCTATTGATTCTGTAGACAATGGCATGACATGCACATATATAAGCATTTTTTTTTTTCTTTGATGGATCCACCCACTAAGTTCCCCGTTCAACACAACTTTTCTGGGGTCCCTGCAGTGCTGAATTTAGCATCAACCAAGAGAGAGAAACTAAGACCCAAATGGTGGGGTCACAACTCCTTAAGATTTTTGTATTCTTAGATTCTTAGGGTAGTGATTCTTGCTGGTTGCCCCAAGCACCAGCCTGGAATATTAGTCTCAAAATCATACATGGTTGCTTCAAATAATGAAATTCAACTACATATTGGTGCAAGCAACTTTGTGAGGGAACAGGTGTACAAATTCTAAAAGCTACTGGCAAAAGTTTGAGAAACTTTTAATGACTATATTGAATTAGAATTAGTAATAATATTCCAAAGTTCAAAATTACAAGTTAGTGTTCATTTTGTCTTCTAAGTCTGTGTCCATGCAATTTAGTCCTTTTAGCATTCAACTCCATTACAAATTAAACCTTTAGCGTCAACTTTATTATAATTTAGTTAGTTAATGATATAAGGGTTACTTTATTAGTGGCAGATTTGAAGACTATATGTGTATGTGATTTTTCAAACACAATGCTATTTTCAAGAATAAAATTCTATATTTATTTTAGAATCATATATAAATAAACGGGTTATGAAAATGATAAAAATAATTTTTTTATTAAAAACATGATGGAGTTATTGATAGCATTTTTTCTCTCATAAGTTTCTCCATTTAATTTGTTAACCTATATTTTAAGAATACTTGTTATAAATATTTTTGTCCTTCAGCAACACACCCTTTCCCCTAATGTACACAAGAAATGTTAATATATGATTAAATTTCAAAGCAAAATAAGGTAAATTTATTTTTTAATAAGAAGTAATTGTTTTTGATGTAGACATGCATGAGAGACAGAGAAAAACAGAGAGAAAGTGAGGTGATGTTTGAAGTGTAAAGATGGAGGCACTAAGGTCAGCATCCAGGTGATTCAACCATATCTTGAAGTGAAGACTAAGTGCTTTGTATTATCCACTTAAGAAAGAATAGACACAATGTTTTGTGTTGGTGGGTCCAATATTAGAGAGGTGGGGTTCAATCAATCAACTTCCATTCCCTCCCACCAACAACTTGAAGATGAAGACTAGATTTGGATGTGATAAATCTTAGGGAAGTAATTCGTGTGGACATGATTTTTGTGTGAGAGAGTTTTGCAATGTGACACCCTACCCGTCTATTATAGAGCATTTCAATGGACCCCTTTTTCTCCTAGGATCAACCACATTAATTCCAATTCCAGCAAATACATGATCAAGATTTTTAAGATTCATTGTTGGATAACCCTAATATAACCTATCAATGAATGAGGAGTTTCACAACAAGTTTATTATGGCTTGAGTAATATTTACACAATTTTCCAACTTTTTTCTTATTTTTTTTATTTGTTGAAGAGTGTTTCAACAATCGATTTCGCACAACTAAAATATTCTTAAGTATTGAGAAATCTTTTCAATTCTTAAAAATGTATATTGTCTTTTAGTGAGTTTCTAAAATTATCAAAAACAAAAAAAAAAATCCATAAAGTTAAATTTGTCTTTTATATTAGTCTTTTTTATGAATGGTATTAACTAACAGAACTAAATTATTTAGTTGACTCTATCTTAGATACCATCTTTTATGTCAAGTTGAAGATAAGATGATAATTAACGTGTCACATTATGTCACCAATGATCAATACAATAGAAATACTTCACTCTTGAGCATTAATTTTCAGTTTCGACACTTTTAAGGACTGATTAGAAGACAATACACACTTTTAGGTTTTGTTTAAATTGAGAAAAAAGATGGAAAATAAAAAAAATAAAAATAATAGAATAAAGTTGTTTGGATTGAAGAAAAGTGAATAAAAAATAAATAAATAAAATTGTAGTTAATTTAATTGAAAATAAAATAAATTAAAAGGTATTACTATTATGGGTGTTTTCTATATAACTTGTGGTTACATTGAATTTAAAATTGATTTTGTACGCTAACTTGGTATATATTTAAAAAATAACGACTTTCTATTTCTGTATTACATGTAAACCAATCTACGAAGTAAAGAAACAATCTATCCTAAAATCCATCTTATGTCTTCTATATAAAAAGATGAAGTAATTATTATTCATCAAAATTCAAGGTTCACTGGACTTGGCTGAGTTATACATAAGAATCAAACCCAACATGATATGAGAATAGATTACGATATGAATCCAATTAATCTATGCTTTTAAAACGAAATAAGTCATTAAATGGAATAAGGTAGTGATTTAAGTTTCAATGATTTAATTATGGAGGAATCGGGTCAAATCAAAATTAATAAAATTATTATAAAGATTGAATAATACATAAAAATCATATTAAAAATACAATATTATAATCTAAAATAAAACATAAATTTATAAGTTCTGAACATTTAAAATTTGTATAAAAAATATGTTATCATATTTAAATTAAATTTCAATAACATTTACTAATATTTATTAATAATAATACCTTTAAATCTAAAATAAAAAATGGAAAATATTTTATTTGTTTAAGAAAAAAATTAAAATAAATTTATTATTAAATATTTTTTAACTGAACTCAGGATCAAAACAAAAATATACAGATTTTAGCATAAAATCTTAATTAAGTCGATTTCACTTAACCTCTACTTCTTGTTCATTTTACTCATTTTAGTTGTTCTCTTTTCATATTTTTAGAAACATTACTAATAAAGACACTACTAGTTCCCAAATTTGTAGATCAATTTCAATGGAGCTGAGATATAAAATTAAGCAATATACAAAAAGGGGTAGTTTCTAGATTGATTCCAAAGCTGGTATTAAAAGTCATTTTCCATATCCAATATTGTGACGTAGAAATCACGAAAATATATAAAAAAAAAAATAGAATGAAGTTATGCTTAGATAAGAGGAGACTGGGGTACGTCGGTTTGACTATCATTTTCCTGAGACATCTTGAAACAAAAGAATGAAAGCTTAATAATTTGAGTAGGAACAAAATCATATGCATTAATGTTTTTTTTTTCTTGAACGATTATACAAATAACTCACGTAGAAAGTGAGTTTTAAGTTAGTTCTCAGTACACATTATCTAAAAAAATCGGTAAAAGAATTCAAAATATGAAATAAAAACCACATTTTACTTTAATTATATAAAGAAAGGATAAAAATAAATTCTAGACGAACTTTTTGTACTATTATGAGAAGTCGCTAAAAAAACTCTCACTTTTTAAATTTATTACAAAGAGCTAGTGTAGAATATTTATTCTAGTACATTATAAAAATATTTTATTTTAAAAATAAGATCTAATTGTGAACTGATAAACTAGTCAGATAACCTGTAGGCAACTAGTTTAAATAAATCACCAAACTTTGAGAAAACCAAAATCCGGTAAAACTGATTAGAATTGTTAAAAGTTAATCTAAATCGATTTAGTTAAAAAGTATTTAATAATATATTATTTTAAATACTTCTTAAAAGATAAAAATCGACTTAAAATATTTATTTTTTATCTTACATATAAACTTATTAGTAATAGTACATATCATCAAAAAATTTAATTTATATATGATAGCATATTTTATTTTAATTTTATATATGCTTTGAATATTAAAAACTTGTAAATTTATTAGTTATACTTTTTAATACTATTTCATTAATATAATATTTTTATTACTACCTGTTTGATATTGATAGATACATCACTGAACCCATAAATAATATTTTAATTAACTTATCAACGATCCGACTTTAAAAAAGTTAAAAAAAAAATATTACTGTCTAAACTGCTGGTATTAATTATTTATATATGAATACACACATTTTTCTGTCATAGAAAGAATAAAGTTATAGATTAAGGTGAACTGCATTGGAGCAGGTGAAATCTGAAATTTTTTATTCTTTGGACTACAAAGTGATCCCTAGCTTTCTTTTTCTGGTGATTTTTATTTAGTTTTTTAAAGGAGATGAACTTAGCCAATGTCAGTTTCAACTACAGCAATGTCCAAAACCATATTCCTGTATATGGTATTATTAACCCACATGAACACTTTTCATGCAAAAGCCAACAAAGTACCAGTTGCCATTTGATTCCTAACAGTTACCTAGCTGCAACACTGAATAGACCAACAAATTAATAATGAGAGAATAACTTTAACCTCTATTATAATTAATACTATAGTAATAAAAATAATAATTATATAAAAATAATAAATAAATAAATAAATAAATAAATGTGCCTAGCAAAACAAGACGAATGTAGCCTCTAGCCTGACACAACACAAAGTTAGAGAAAACCAACATATATTTTTTTGAAAAAAATAACTCTGACACTAATATAGTAATCTAAATCTAAGTTATCAAAATTGTACAGTGAATTTGGAGTGCAAAATGATGCATGGAGCCCTTAGAAGGAAGCAAGAAACGAGAATCATGGCAGAAGTAACTATTGGAGGGAACCTTCCCTTGCAAGTGTTCCTATTTAATGAATAAAAAACCCTAGAAGATGGTAATGTGAATGTGTCTTCTGTTAATGTCTGGTGCATCAGACACACCCCACGCACCCCTTCTTTCAAATTCTCAACAGCCACCTACGCAACACAAACCTGGTTGGTTTCATCTAAAACAATAAAAGGTTAAAAGATATAAACAAATAATAGTGTTTTTTTTAAATGAAGAAAGGACAGAAGAAGTTAGGGTTTTGAATTTGATTAGTTGTTATCATCACCGACAAGCTACAGAAGAAGCATAATGCAGCTTTCCTTAGCTCCACGCACACTGCAATAAACAAATGTGATGCTATTATTGACTTCGCATGGGGTTTCCATGATTGCTGAGTTTTCAAATTCATCAACACCATTCTTTGCAATACTTTCGAGTTTTAATTATCAGAACCCTAATATATGATCACTTCCTGCATAACACCATTAATTACTGAATAATCTTTATACTTGGACGTTTTATGATTTTTATCTAAAAATAATAATTTTTTATTATAAGTATAATTATGATAAGCTTTTTTTTTTAATTTTTGTAATCATATTAAATATATATGAATTAATTAAAAATTATATATTTGGAACTGAAAACGATAAATAACTAAAATTTTCCTTTTCGAAAATTAATATGATGGTTAAAAAAATTCTAAAATGTAATTGTTTTATTTCGTTTATAGATTTTATATTAAATTTTTATGTTTTCATTTTTAAGGTTTTAGTTTTTTTTTTTTTTTTTTTTAAAATTTAAGGATTTTTTTTTTTTTTTTTTTTTTTATATTTTTTTGTTTGTGTGTTTGTTTTTTGGATTATTTGATTTTTTTTTTTT
>Ga0099825_1006647_pt1 | contig 14366 bp, 7 predicted proteins | sample SiratroredBW_FD_76838 | JGI IMG/M metagenome (GOLD analysis project Ga0099825, IMG submission 76838) | Root nodule microbial communities of legume samples collected from California, USA - Siratro red BW | ecosystem: Host-associated > Plants > Roots > Nodule | place: USA: California | collected... | reverse complement strand
TTTTCATGCTACGGGACCACTGCTGACCAACGGTCTTACTACCTCTCACTCAGGCTTTACTGCCGGGACCACAGCTGACCAACGTATAAACGCCTCTCAGCGCTACCCTAGAAACCACTTAAAAAACTAAGAACAACAAAGGTTCTTATTACCTTTAATGATACAATCTTAAGACTCAAAGTTTAACAAATAATAATTACAACTTTAGCAACTTAGTCGCTTAATCTTCTAAGCAACACAGTTACCTATCTCTTTTATCTCTTCTTTAAGAAGTTTTATATTATTTTGATAATTTTGTATCATAGTTTGATAAAGTCTGGGCCTAGTCACCCTATCTTCTGAATAACATTTATATTTTTCTAGTTTAATTTGACTTCTTTTGATAATCTTGGCTATATGAGTTAACGGATGCAGATTCATTAATGGTCTGAGAACTAAAATCGCTCTATGATTATGTATTATTCCTGTGTAAACGATTCTAAGATTCTCCTGTGGGTCTAGGTATCTATTATGGTTCATAATTAAGCAATGCAATTTTTTATACTTCTTAGATTTTTCTTTAATAACCTGATAACTAGTTTGTAATATTCTTTCATTCTATAATTCCTTTCTGGGTTAGTTATTCTTTCTGTAGAAGTGTAATTTTTTTTTAATTTGGTCCTATATTTGTTAAGGAGGATAAAAGTGTTTTTGATGGGATGTGGATGTCTTCTTTTAAGTCTTAAGGTTACTAACTATCCTGTGATAGGGTTATGATAATAGAGGACAAGTTTACTTGTTAATCCAAATACACGGGGTTGTACGGGATTATTGAGAAAGAATACTTCATTATCTGGTTTCATACTTCCACACCTCCCACAAAAACCAAATATAAAACTTGATAATGAAAACATAATAATAAAAACAATTATGCAAGCATTAATAATAGATGCTTTCAGAGCCTTCTGGCTCTGATACCAGTTTAGAAGGATCGATATGCAGAGGAAGGTAAAAATATTATGCAGAGGAAGGTAATAGTTTTTTGGATTCTATGATTTCAATTTAATCTAAAGGTAATAATGAAATCATGTATATATTTTTTTGGATTTTTGAATAATCAAATTTTTTTATTGGAGATTGTTTTAAAGTCTTTTCGTATAGAGATTGGATTTGTGATGATTCTTAAATCTAGAGAGTGATTTTAATAAAAAAGTATAAATAATGAATATAAATATAAAAAAAAATAGTTATAAATATAAATTATTAAGTAGTCATTTATTATTAAATGTTTTTACTTAAAAATACCATTCAAGTAATTTTAACTAAATATTTTTATTTGTAAAAAAATAAATTAAATTATAAAAATTAACTTAATTATTAGAATTTGTTAGTAACTATATATATATATATATATATATATATATATATATTCACCAAAAAAATAGTTAGAAAGAAAGTATTAAAATTTTTGTTTATTTAATTTCAGATATAAAAAAATCAGTTACTTTTTAACAAGATGAACAAAGAAGTTAACAGAGCAAGAGGGGATGAAAATTTGGGCTAACCCAGCGGCTAGAAGAGAAACTAATATTCATTTTCTTCACCAGCCTCTCTCTTTGGCAACGTTTTCCCTGCCCGAATCAAATGGGTGAGTACCTCCGTCCCTCACGCACATGCCATGCTCCCAGTTATTCAAGAAACATTTAAAAACACAACAGTAACACGTCAGCACCATTCTTATACTTATCATAACCATCATCTTTCAACTCTCCCACCTCAACACGACACCGTTTTTTTTCCTTCATCATCATCCGCAACCCAGAGCAATTGCCAGCGCCACCCGCATCCTTCCGTTAAGAATCAATGGCCACTCGCGCGTTGCTCGGAGTGATCAAGAAACGCGCCGTTTCGTGCCCCGCATTCGCCGGCAACTCCATTTTTCGACACGTAAAGATTCGTCCCCGAAAAAATGAAAGCTATTTTTGTTTCGTTTCTTCTTCTGTGTGTTATGCTATTCACTGCGTGGTGGTGTTGTAGGGTAGCACGCTCGTTGTGGCGGAACACGAAGGTGGCTTTATCAAACCCCCTTCTCTCTCTTCACTTGCCGCTGCCACGTGTCTTCCCGACCCTGACTCTTCCGTTGCGGTGCTCTTGGCCGGTTCCGGTCCTTCTCTTCATCAAGCTGCTTCACACGCTGCTTCGTCCTACCCTTCAATCTCCAAGGTAACTCAAACATTTAAAAAAAAATAAAATTTAATTATGATTTCTTTTTATTCAAATTAATTCTTAAAATTAACTACCAGCTCCAAGTGTTTCTAAGTTAACCAATTGTTTCGAGTTCAAGATTATTATACTGTTTTTTTTTAAAGTAAACAAAAAAAGAAGAAATAATACAACTGTTTTAAAGAGAGTTTTGCAGTCAACAATAGTTTTATTTAGATTGGACAAGTTTGTGTGTGAAAAAGGATATTAGTGAGTAAAAAGGAAAGAATGAATCCATGGGTTTATATATTTAAGGGGTGTTTGTGAAAACTTATTTTTTAGATTATGAAGGGCTGTTTGGATGAGCTTCTCTGTTTGAACTTTTAGGAGAATAAAATATAAAGAACAAGGAAATTAACTTCTAATGCTCAAGCTAATTTTAGAATCTCTGTCGCGTAGTTCTTTCAAATTTTTATATTTAGTTCATGCATAAACTAATGCTAACAGAGAAGTCAATTTCACTTTTTTTTGTATTTTTTTCTTTTGGAAGTCTTACAGAGAAGCTTGTCCAAATAAAGCTTACTTGTTTTTATTTTTACTGTGAAATTTCTCTAAAAAAATTATTGGTTCTCTGAAATAAGTTAATTGAATTGAAGCACTTTAGGGTAAGTAAATTCAGGAGCTAAAGTTCAAGTGCAAGATAATGCGGGACTCTGTTTCTATGTTGGCTATTTTTTTTTTTTAATAATTACAATAATGTTTTAATGTTAATTACTGTTGGTCTTGATTGGATATTGTAATTTTGCAAATATGCTATATATGAGTGGGGATTCATTCATGTTTTGGTGTGTTGGATATTTGTCCTGAGCTTGAAATGGCGAAAAGGAAATGTTAATTTTGTTATTGAGAAAGGTGTGGGTTATGTTTGTGAAGATATGTATTGGAAAGGAAGATTGACTTTCAGGATTTTGATGGTTGGTGTTGGTGTGCTGCTTGTGGTGTAGGTGCTCGTGGCAGATTCTGATAAATTCAAGAAGCCTCTGGCAGAGCCTTGGGCTAAATTAGTTCATTTGGTTCAGCAGAGTGGTGGTTACTCTCACATATTTGCTGCTGCAAATTCTTTTGGGAAAAATGTAATGCCACGTGCCGCTGCCCTTTTAGATGTTTCTCCAATTACCGATGTCACTGGAATTTCTGATTCCAATACTTTTGTTAGGTACGATATTCTGTGTTATCCTTTTTATGTTTTAAACTAGAACCTGGCTGTTTGCTGCAAATTGTGATGCTGGTCACCTACTATTAAATCTATCAAGGATGGGTTGTACTGCTAGCTTATGTACCTTTTGGTAGCATGAAATTGTTGTTTTTATTGTGTAAATTCCATGCTATTGGTTGTTTGCTAGTTAACCAAGATTTCCTGTTGGGTATATCGTGCGAGTTATTGACTGTTTAAGCTATTGTAATGATGGGGCCATGCTACTGCTATTCTAGCCTTTGTCATGCGTCATTACTCATGTTCATATCATGGATTTCATGGAAGATCTCCCTGATATTGGACTGTCTCTAAAAAGAAACCTGTTTACCATTTAGTCCACTCCAATGTACATCAGGCTTCTGAACTTTTAAGGCTTGTAGAGTACGAATGATAGAATTACCAAAGATGCATCATATTCTTTATCTTCATTACTGTTTCTTATTGTGAATGATTGGAAAGATTATTTGCACAACAATATTAGAAATCTCAGGCTGGAAAGATTAACTTTTGGTGCCTTAGTATGAACCTCAGCATGTTTTACTTGGTCACAGTTTTAGTATGGTCAGCTCTTCTTCAGCTCAGTAATCAATGCTGTTAATACTTTTCTCATTCTTTCTTTTTTCATGATTACAAAACTAGTTGTAAACAAAGCATTGACTGCTTAGAAATCTTATAGTAAGTTGAAGTACAGAGAGAGATTAGACAATTGAAAAACCTGTATTATCTTGGGACTTTTGAATTCTGGGAAGGTTTTGCAATGAGAGCATATATGCTATAGATAACTTCTGGCTCTGGATAATAAGACATCATAATAGATATGAACTAGTGATAATCCTGACTCGTAGGTGGGACTGAAGTGATACAATATGGATGGTGGCTCATGCATATAAGGAAATTTTTTCCACTCTTTCTTACGGCTAACTAAATAAAGAGTGAAGGTTCCTTCTTTTGCTAAAATAAATGAGTTTGTAAGTGGTAAGGCATGTTTATAGTTGAAGAGATAGGGATGTATCTATTTTAACTTTTTGTGGCTTTTGCAGCTGATTGTGCAGCACACACCTATTGTATTTGAGTAATTCATTGTGATCCTGCTTCTATTTCAAGTATGAATACATGATGGGTTCTTTGTCTAACTAAATGTGAGATTTTGATTTCTTGTATAGGCCAATATATGCTGGAAATGCACTTTGTACTGTTCGATATACTGGTGCCAATCCTTGTATATTAACAATTAGATCCACATCTTTTCCTGTACCTCAAAAGTCAGCTGACTCTAATGAGGCTTCAATATCTCAGGTTGACCTTTCAACCTTGGACGAAGGTCTGTTATTTTGTTTCTGGTGCATGGACATTTTATTTTGTGAAAAATTGAAAAAGACAAAAGTGCACTTTTGTTGTGAATAATGGATTATTAGGATAAAAATATCCTAATATCTCTATAGTAATTTGGAAAAGTATCCCTAGAATCGACACATTCATTTTAGTTGATTTTTATTTCCTTTTCTAGAAGAGTGTGATTGTTATAAATAGAGGAGTTGAGAATGTAAGTATCATGATTGTAACTAATAAAATTTTTCTCTTCTCTCTCTCATTATTCAATTTTTGATCGTGGGGTATATGTTTTTGTTGCCACCGCCATAGTCGGTGTTGCTATCTTCCTTGAAGATAGTGGTGAAAGTTTGTGCTTTTCTCAATGGCTGAGGTGAAGTTTACTTCTATGGGTCTTTAATAATCTTCAAAGCATGGTGGGTCCTTACTGGTTTTATGGCCAAAATTATTTACAATGGATCTAAAAGGATGATGAAGGAGGAACAGGGTCAAATACCCTATTTTTGAGATTTGGGATCTTCACTAATCATGACCTGGATGTAACATTCCATGGCCCCCGAGAATCCAAATTGTATGTATATTCTTATGCTATAAAGAAATTTAGGATGACCTAAATAACACCTTTTTAGTGAAAAAGGATTTTGCTGCTTGTTATGACAATGAAAGCAACGTGTTTAATACCAAACAAGGTTCTCTCTCATGATCATAATATCACAAATTGGTGAATGGGTTGTGGATCGAACTAAATTAGTACCAAAATTTGAAGATACACAAAGGAGATGTTGTCGTACATGTTGAAGCCATTAAAAGAGGTGGAATAATCTTTAAATATCTACATGTTTTGAACCATGAGTATGACCCAATCTAGGTACAAATCTTACGGAGACAAAAATGCTTTCTCTATCAAAAGTGTTCTTTACTGTTAGGGGAAAAGAGACTCACAGGGTTGTCATGGCTAATGGAGGAACCTCCAACACAGGCTTTGCCATGACAATAGGAAAAGGGTGTTGGATTGAGCATTACCACTTGGTCAAAAGTTATAGCTTATAATAAGAGTGAAATTTTGTACATAAGTGCGTAGCAACCAAAACACGGTGATTTGATTATGATTTGGCCCAACTGGCTTTCACTATGGGACAACTGATGCAACCTGCAACAATCTCTCCCTCAACATGTCTTACTAGGTATTGAACTTGTGACCTTGACTTTGACATCAATTGTTAGATTGAGCATTTACACTTGGCCAAAGTTATAGCTCATAGTCAGAGTGCAACTCTTTCTAGTTAAGAACATAGTAGTCCAAGTGCCATGATTCGATTGTGAGTTGGCTCACTTGACCAATGCCATGGGAAAATTGATGCCACTTGCAACAAAGGATCGTTAAGGGATCAAACACTAGAATGCATAGGAAACAACAAAGGAATCTCACAAAAATGGACAAGCAATACTATCTCAAAACTCGAAGAAACAAATCAACCCAATGTTCCTTCTCAACTAGATATAAGAAGGAACTTGATGTCAGAGAACAATGATCGAATCAATGAGTAAGTCCTTTGGATTAGGTACCATGTCCATAGAGGTAAGAGTTCATTCAATATAGCTGGACATGTATCTCAGGATGTTTGGACTCTTGATTCAGGAGCAACATATCACATGAATTTGTTTCTTATGTTTTTTAATTCATATGTTAAAATGAACAAAGAACAACTCATCACAACTACAAATGGTGATAGTATACCCATAAATGGTTCTGGGAATATGTTAGAATAATCTATTGAATTAAAGGATGTTTTATATGTCGTACAACTGGTCAATGGTCTTATCTCTATACAAAAACTTCCATAAGACTTGAATTGTTCAATAAGGTTTCTCTCCTTTTACTGTGTCTTTCATGACCTTGCCACGAGGAAGATGGTTTTAATTGCAAGGTACAAAGTGGATTTAATGTGTTAGATCCCAAGGAACCAAACAAAACTAGGGAACTCATAAGTCAAAGAGAAACAATAGAAACAATGACAAATTCTCAAATATAACTTAATCAAAGAAGACTTAGACATCCCTCATTTAGTCTTATCAAATCTATGTTCCCTTGTCTGTTTATTGAAGAATTTGTTAAGTCTTTCAATTGTGATATTTGTTAATAGTCAAAGCATTGTCGTGCATCTTATCCCAGTCACATAATCCTAGTCACACTAAATCAAATCCTATAGCTCTTAAGTGTGTCTTTGTTAGTTATCCTTTAAACAAAAAGGGTACAAATGTTATCACCCTCAAAGTCATCATGTCTTTATCACAATGGATGTTACTTTTCATGAAACATAATCCTTTTCTGGAAGTCCTTTGCTTTAGGGGGAGAAAGCACTTAAAACAAAGGAGTTCTCTGTCCTGTCATTACCATATTTGACTGTGCAGGATGCTTAAGATTTAAGCAATGGAATCCCAATAAATGGGGTAGAAGTGATAGTAAAGAAGAAGAAGAATTCTTTGGAAAAAACAATATCAAAAAGGACAGCCCACTTTAACTCCAAAGCAAGAAGAGTTGTTTGACTTGGAGGTGAGAAATTTTGAAGGTAACAATGAGGAGGTAAGTATTATTGAGAATTTACCTATTCCATTTAGAAAGGAAAAAAGATTGTGTGTTAAATATCATATTTCTGATTATGTTTGCACCGACAATCTCTTTAATAAACATTGAAGCTTTATTTTTGTCATTGATGCCTCAAAAATTCCTATCTCAATTCAAGAAGTCATGAGAAGGAAACATAGACTCAAGCAATGAGAGAGGAGATGAATGCATTAGAAACTCAACATGAGAGATTGTTCACAAATCAAAAAACAAAAAAGTCATAGGGTGCAGATGAATATTTACAGTAAAACATAAGGCAGATCGGTCAATAGACATGTATAAACCTAGATTGGTTGCAAAGGGGTGCACTCAAACTTATGGAATTGACTATAAGGAGACTTTTTCTGCTGTAGCAAAGATGAATACAATTCAAGTTGTTTTTGCTCTAGCTGTTTATTTTGGATGAGACTTGCACCGGTTGAATGTCAAGAATATATTTCTTCATGGAGCTTTAGAAGAAGTGTACTGGGAGATTCTTTTCGGATTTGAAACTCAAAGTGGGAAGAATAAGGTATGCCTCCTAAAGAAGATATTATATATTAAACAATCTCCAAAAGCATGGTATGGGAGATTTACAAAAGCAATGGCTTCCTTATAGTATAAGCAAAGTCAAGGAGATCATACTTTATTCATAATGCACTCCATTACATGTAAGCTTACATTATGATTGGTTTATGATTATTGATGAAATAGAGAAATTGACTTTAAAAGAAAAATTGATATCCCAACTTGAGATGAAAACTTAAATAATACTTCCTTGGAGTAGATGTTATTTATTCAGAAAAAGGGATCTTTGTCTCCCAAAATAAATGTTATTGATCTCCTCAAAGAAACAATAAGTTGGGATGTAGACCTTCGGGAGTCCCTATTGAATAGAGTCATGAAATTGGAAGTGAAGAGGGCTCTTTTATAGAAAAGGAGAGATTGGTATGAAAATTTATTTATTTATCGCACACGAGACCGTACATTGCTTTTGCACTTTGTGTGTGGTAAGCCAATTTATACTTGATTCAGGAGAAAGACACATGTAATCAGTTGACAAAATTCTTCACGACGTGAAGTCAAGCCCAAGAAAGGGATTATTATTTAGGAAGAAACACACTTTGACCCTATACAAATTATGCAGAAAATCTACCTCTGGGTTCTATATGTTCCTGAAAGAAAGTTTGGTCACCTGGAGAAGCAATAGAAAATAAGATAGAATATCTCGTTCAAGTTGAGAGGCTGAATTTCAAGCCTTTATTTCAAGGTGTGTGTGAAGGACTTTGGATGAAATCATATTAGATGACCTTAAAATAAATGTTAACAATTCTATACAATTTTACCATGATAACAAGACAGTCAAGAGTATTACTCATAATCCAGTACATCATGACAAGAATAAACATAATGAAATTGACAGACACTTCATAAAAATTAATCTTAATAGAGGTCCTGTTACACCCACAGGATTTCAATTAGCAAACATCTTCACTAAGGAATTTCCTCACGTAAGATTCCAAAATCTTGTAGGCAAGTTGGGAATGATTCATATTCATTCATTAAATTGAGGGAGAGTGTTTGTGAATAGGGATTACTAGGATAAAAATATCCTAATATCTCTAGTAATTGGGAAAAATGTCCCTAAAATCTACACATTCATTTCAGCTGATTTTTATTTTCTTTTTTAAGAGAGTGTGATTGTTATAAATAGAGGAGTTGAGAATATAATTATATGATTATAATTAATAAAATATTTATTTTCTCCCTCTCTCTCTATTATCCCCTGATAATATAAATACTTCTTGGATGCTTGAAGAGCAATAGGTTAACAATTCACATATAATTAGTCTCAGTCATTTACATCAATTTGATTAATTACCACCCTATGATACTTGAACCTCCATTGTGGTGAAAGAATCTTAAATTGTTCTCTTTCTTTGGGCAGATCTGGACAAGTCTACATATATATCTCAAACTTCTCAGGATGATGAACGACCAGATCTTGGGAATGCACGGATTGTAGTTACTGGTGGCCGAGCACTAAAGAGTGCTGAGAACTTTAAATTGATAGAAGATCTAGCCAAGAAACTTGGTGCTGCTGGTATTATTTTCTATATATGCTCTTATGACACTTATTTTAATGGCTAGAGACTTGTTATTTCTGTTTTTGCAGGATTCGTATGCTCCCTGATTTAAATTCCTAGGTTATTGATAGGATGGAAAATCTTAGTATCTAATTCCTTGTCTTCTTGACACACGATAGCTGGTTTCAGTGTCATCAGTTTTTACACTTTATTCTTTGTTATATGAATTAAGTAGAATCTGCTAACTTCGTTCTCCCTTGCATAGTTGGTGCCACTCGTGCTGCCGTTGATGCAGGATATGTTCCTAATGATCTCCAGGTGACACCTTTACTTCCTTTCTAGATTAACCTCCTAGTGCACATACTCTTGCACATACAAAAGCAAAGCTGAACGAGCAAAAAAGAATGAAGTTTCATATTCCTCTTTTTACAACCTCGGCTTCCCTAATTATGCTGCTAATGCAACAGAGACATAGAACTTTAGAGTTCACATATCAATTGAATAATGCATTGAAAGATGAACATACACTTTTTGTCTTCAATGTAATGGGCATTGTATTGAATCTCAATGAACACTTTAACTTCTATTCATGGCATAATATAGTATTCTCATGTCCATGTTTCATTTGGAAATTTGATATGTAGGTAGGGCAAACTGGAAAGATAGTTGCCCCTGAGCTCTATATGGCTTTTGGTGTATCTGGAGCTATTCAACACTTGGCCGGGATGAGGGATTCCAAAGTCATTGTTGCTGTGAACAATGATGCCGATGCTCCTATATTTCAGGTAATGGCTCTATTTTAAAGGGATCAAGCTACTCCATTTCAAAGTAATTGTCACTTTGGAAGTTTTACTCTGTTTCTAATAATAATTTGTTGCTTTAAAAAAACAAAGACACGTGCAATGAGGGAGGGCATTAATGGAGTTTATAAGCTAACATACTGAGATTAGGAGTATCTGATGACTTTCTTAAGCAAAATTTTAAATGAAAAACGAACATTAGATAGAGTATTTAAGTAGTGAATGAAAACCGTTTTGACTAATTTATGTGATGTGTTAAATTCCAGGTGGCCGATTATGGACTTGTTGGAGATCTGTTTGAGGTGATCCCCGAGTTACTGCAGAAGCTTCCTGAGAAAAAGTGAAGTCCTAACGTGCATCTGTGTATGTACACTATACCGTTGCAGAATGTATCAGTCTAGAAACCTCAAAATTACAATTGTTTAAATAAGAAAATGAGGTTTATACAAACAGTACTAAATCACTTCACGCCTTTACAAAATCTACGTATTCGGATGAAAAGGAACATATAATTAAATTATTTTTATAAATTTTTAAACTTTTAATTTTATTAAAGATATTTTTTTCGGAGCATTTTAATTTTTTTTATAAAAATAAATTATTTTTTAAAAACATTACAACCAAATACAAGGTACAATTTCTCGAGATTTCTCGAGATCAAATAGTATTCCTTTTTTTCTAGCAATTATGGTGATTTCGGAGAGTTAATTTTTAGTCATCAACATAATTAAGGGAGTTAGTGTAAGAGATAACGACTTGTTAGTATGTTTTTTAATCATGACAAGTTTGAATTTTATATATATATATATATATATATATATATATATATATATATATATATATATTATTCAACCTAATTGGAGAGTAGATTTGAGTGAATAGATTTGAAATGATTTCAAAAAAAGTTTGATTTTTTGAATTAAAAAAAAAATAATAAGATTTGAATAGAAATTTTATAAAAGTTTGTGAATGATGTGATAAATATAATAATATTTTAATATATAAAAATATAAATTTATTTATTATAATTAAAAATAAAATATAATTAATTAATTTAATGTAATTAATAATCTTTTTTAAAAATATATAAAAAATTATTAAATTAATAATTATCTTTAAAATAAATTTAATTTATTATAAAATATATTATTAATAATTTATTTTGATTATTATTATAATTTAAATTTTATTATTATTATTATTTGATTATTATATCAAATTTATTATTATTGTTATGATTTTAATTTTATTATTGTAAATATTAATAAATTGATTATGTTGAATCAATTATATAAAAAATATATAATTATAATAATAGTGATAATATTTTCTAAATTTAGTACTATTTTTTTATTTTTATTAATACTTTATTATTACTTATAATTCAATTAATTTTATTTTAATATAATAATTTTATTATGCTCAAAAAATTATATTATATAATTAATCATATTTATTTTATAATAATAATATAAATAAATTAAAAATAACGATAAATTAAATACAAATATAATATTATTTTAATATTTTAAAACTTTACTTTTAAATCTTTTTATAGTTGCGAAGATTTGTGAAATGTGAAATTTCATCTCGATTTTTGTATTTAATTTATTTTTTATTCATCGATTGGTGGATTTTTTTCACAAGGGCTCCATCACTGCAAATCTTTACCCTGAAGCGAATAAGTCCTTAAACAAATTAAGATCGGATTAGTTAGATTGTAAAAAAGAAGATAAGTTCTTGTATGTATATTATTTATTTATTGTTTAAGATACTTTAATTAAATTATAAAAATAGTTATTTATGTGTTTTTTTTTCATATTTTTAATTGTTTAGAATAATATTTTTTAATTATTTAACCTGATTACTTTATCAAATCAAGATTGGGTTGGGTTGTTTGAAAAATAAATGTAAAATATTATGTATAAATAGAATAAATTAAATCCAATCATTGAATTGAAATGAAACTAAGCTCAATTTAAACAAAACTGTTTCGATCGTAAATATTTTGAAATGAATTTTAACTCTTTTTACCCATATATTTTATAACAATTTTCACATATAATTAGAATTTGTAGCTTCCATGTTTACCTATTTTTTTTTTTATATTTATAGTAAATTAAGATATATAGCAGTTAGATTAATGATATTTCAACGTAATATCTATCACTCTTCCATACGAGTTTTGTTTTCTATATTATCGTTATGCAATCATGGAAAATAATTTCCAAAGTCACATTATAAGTATTTTGTTTAAAGATTATGATCATCTGAAAGCGCATCTGGTGTAGTAGAATCATAGTACCCTCCCACGGTACTGACCGGGGTTCGATTCCCCGGATGCGCAACTGTATCTTTTTAAAAAAATGTAAAGAAAATCACTTTTATCTTTTTTATTTTAAACAAAAACTATGTTTGTATTTTATGTCTATAAATTTATATGACTAGTGTTATGTACGTTTTTCAATAAATAATTGTGATACCATTTGCATCATATTTATTTATTTAATTGTAAACATAACTAACGATCATTAAAAGAATATGAATCTACAAATTTGATATAGTAGTTATTGTTCATAACTACAATAGGACTTAATTATAAGAAAATTGATTTTCACAATGTTTAATTTATTTGTTAGAACATATATACTAGAATAAATCTTCTATTTCAATTAAATCGTTTGAGATCCTTATTTATTTACATATGTATATGTATAGAGTGAATATTCTGCATGTGTCCTATCATAAAATGAAGTTCTAATATTAACAAAAATGTTAAAGTATTTGCTTAAAGTTAGAAAGAGTTACAAAGATATTTACATCATTAATGATTCACCAGAAGTTCAAGATATTATCTCTGAGTTTCCATATGTGAAAATATTTTTTTTTCGTAAATGTTATGAAGATTTCACATCAATTGACCATTTACATTTCCAGTTTATTAATATTATCAAAATGATAATTTTATCTAGATATTGCATTTTAAGTTAATCTAATATCACATTATACAATTTTCTAATATACCAGGATATACTCTTTTTTTTACCATGATATAGTAAATACAAGAATAAGTATAAATGAATTTATTATTGAATAAACTAAATATAAGATGCTTTATTTAACTATGAAATACATTTAGTGTATGGTGAATTATACTTCTCTATGATTATATTAACTTAATTTTGTAACTCTATTTAATATCATTACTTCTTTTTTAATTATTGATCAGTAGATTAATATATGAATATGTGAATATAGTATTAATTTTTATGGTTTTTCATTGTTTTTTTTAGAAATAAAATTTTTTCTTTGTGAATTCATGATTTTTTAATTAAGTTATTGTTAGTATTTTTTTTTAAAAGGCAAGTCCATCAATCATAAATGTAATAAGTGATAAATATATTATCCTCTTCTTAAGAACTTGTGCAATACATAATAACAAATGCAATTGATAACAAATTTAGACTATAAATTATTTTTAATCTTTAAATTGATAAATGAGAAAATAAGACTATGCAAAAATAATTAAATTATTTTTTTGGTATTTTTATTGAGCACTTGAAATGTGAAAAAAATTAGAAGTTATATAGAATATTGTTGCTAAGATTAGACTTCACCAAATCTTACTCATACCTATAATCTACCTTTTTTCCAAATTAATTAATGTCAATGTTAACCAATAATAATACTGAAGCCTAATTCCTTAGGTGAATAACTTAAATTTATCTATTAATTGTCAATCACTTGATCAATTATATAAACAAGATTTACTTTTCCTATAAGGGTCTAAAGACAATAAATAAATCATGTTCTATTTTTACATACAAAGTCTTATTAGGTATTTTGATTTAGTTTTAGATTACAAAAAGTATTTCCAAATACCAAGAATCAAATATCATACAATGAGTGATCAAGTGATAACAATGATACAAATATTAGATTGTATCAAACAAGTTGAAAATATATTTGGCTGAGTTCAAGAGGGCGGGTGAATTGAACTTTAAAAGATTTTTCCAATTTAAAACACTGAAAACAGTTTAGTGAATAGAAAACCTTTTCTGAATCTCAATGATAAAAGATTTAAGGTGCAGTGGTGAAATAAATCGATT
>Ga0099825_1006645_pt1 | contig 14367 bp, 6 predicted proteins | sample SiratroredBW_FD_76838 | JGI IMG/M metagenome (GOLD analysis project Ga0099825, IMG submission 76838) | Root nodule microbial communities of legume samples collected from California, USA - Siratro red BW | ecosystem: Host-associated > Plants > Roots > Nodule | place: USA: California | collected... | reverse complement strand
TTATTATTTAAATAATTTATTTTTTTGAATTATTTTTTTTTTTTTTTTTTGTTAATCAAACTAGTTTCTAAGTTAATCAAATAAGATATTAGCTAACTTATTGATCTTATCAAAGACACTCTAAAATATGTTTTAGTCCACAAATGTTTTTATTTTATTTTGTATAAAATGAATTATAGTTTATCTCTTTAAAATTTAACAATATTATTTTTTTGGTTCTTACAAAAATGAGTATAATTTTTTATTTTATTATTTATAAAATATTTTTATTTTAATATTTAAAAATTATGAAAACTTTTTTTTTTTTACTAGTTCTGACTAAAATTGCGATCTTCTACTTCGATATGTTTTTTGCATTATCGCTAAAATGAACATATCAAACAAAGGTGAGCAGTACAATAACTTAATACATCCAATCCTAGTTATTACTGTTTCAATTATGATACTAACTTTTATTAAAAGAATTAATGTATTTGGAGAATACATTAAAAATTTATATAAAATATTAATAAATGTTATGTTACGTTAACTTTAAAATATTTAATGCATTCATTGAATATTGTCAAGAAAAAAAAAATGCTAATTTTTATCGAATATACTACTGCTCAGTGAATGCAACGATAAGTTGTTCATTATATTTTAAAATTTTGGTTCATAGTTATCCAAAAATTTAAATAACCTTTTAAACTGATAGAATTTAGTTTTTATGTTTTGACTTTATATTTTTATTAAGACAATTCTTCCAGATAGGAATAGTAGGTTGAGATATTAAAAATTTGTTGTATTGTGAATCCATTTGGAGTATTTTGATTATTTTTAAGGATTTGGTAAAATTTACAAATCAAACGTCTTCTCGAGTTTATATACGAAGGGTATTTTTAAAGAAATTCCTTCAACAATCAAGTTAGTATCACTATATGTCAGGAATAATAGAAATATTAAGGAGATATCTTCTATTTATAGGAATTATATCGGACCCATTTATTAATGTGGTTGTAATTCATGATTTTAACTTATTTATAGAATTAATACTGTTAAAAATATATTATAAGTACATAAATTCAAACAATAGCTAAGATATTAATTGTTAAGTTTAACTACGTTTTTATTTTGGCTAAATGAGACTCCGTTCTTAATCTCTGTGAAATATTTATTAGTTTCAAATTTATGATATTTTCTAATTTTTTTTAAATCTTATTAGATATAGTTATTTTTAAGCTAAAAATGAATATTATTATTAATATAACTAAGGTAATAAAAAATATTTTAAATTGTGAAAATGAAATTTTTTTTAAACATATATTTATTATTTAATAAAAATAAGGTAATTTTATATATTATTTTTACATTTTCATTTAATATTTTATTTTACAAAAATCATTTTAATTAAAAATAATTATATAGTAATCAGAGCTTATAACTTATTTTCTATATATAATATTGAGTCATTGTACAATAAAAATTTCAATATTAATAAACAAGAACTTTATCTCTAAATATAAAAAATATTCAAATATATTTGAATTTTTAGAATTAATTATTAAAATACATTAAAAATATATGTAATACAAAAATAATTATTATTTTTCTATTTTAATTCTTATACAATTTAATAATAATTTAAAATAATTAACCTAAATATGTTTTAAGTCAATGCAAACAGAGATTTAAATAAGACAAATTATTCATTCATTATTTGGAGTTGACTTATTAATTTTTCGTCCAAAACGCGTGTTAATTTAAACAAATAAACTTAAAATTTTTATTAAATTTAATTATTTAAATTAGCTCAGTGCAAACTTTATTAGCCTATATAACATGAATGACATATGAGTATTATATCTTTTAAAATAAGGTTGTGTTTGTGAGAACATGCGGGCAAGGCCCATTTTTCTTCTTTATATAAAGCAAAAATAAATTGCATGCTTCTGTTTCTCTTTTTATTTCTTCTTTATCTATTTAATTCTAACTTCAATTACCATCTAGATGATAAGTTAAGAAGCAAATTTATTTAATTGATTTTTTAATTACTTTTAAGTTGATTTTTACTCTAATTTGTTTTATCTTCACAACCTTTTTAGTTTTAGTAGTTCATAACTTTTATTATCTCAACTACTTTTTAAAATTCTTCTTTTTATTAGTGTTTTAATTCTTCTTGAAATCAGAAACTTGTTCGGTTTTTTGGTTCTTAATGCTAATTTATTTGTCTTTTCTTGAATTTCAAGCAAAATCTAGATAATGTGAGTTAATTTATTTCCATCATTCTAGTTGAGTTGGAATTTTGATAGAGGTTGAAAATTTGAGAATGCGTTCTGTTGTTAATTATTAAAAAGAAAATGTATTGTTGATGATTAATTCAAAAAACGTATTTGAATAAATAGTTTTTGCATGAAATGTTATCTTGCTCTTCACTTTAACAAAATTAGTTTTTGGAAGTAGATAATTTATAAATGGTTATTCGAATGTTACTAACTAAGAAATTGTGTTGAGGTAGTCTTTTTAAACTTGAAAACAAAGTATTGATCTTATAAACTATAAAAACGAGTATATAATGACATTTGGTTCTTGTTATAAAGATTATAAACTAATTTGGATTTTAAGCATTATGGAGCAAAAATAAAATAGACATTACTAGTTTTCTCACTCAAGGATCTCACACGCACATACACACTATGTCATGATTTTCTTAGATTATATTAATCACGTACTTTAAGGATGACGTGTTCATCATGTATGTATTCGTGAGTATTAATAAATAAGTATTAGTAAAACAATATATGATATAATAAGGATTTATTATTTCATAAATAATTTAAGTAATGTAGATTAAAATATTAGATGATGAGAAATTATGATAAAGAAATATCTACAGAATCATAAATTAAAACTATCACAAAGCCTATGTCTAGAAGAATAAAAGAGAAAAAATGGCTTTAGATAACTGTTTGTTAAGTCTCAGTCAAACAATCTAATACCCCTCAAATGATTTTATAAAAAGAGTCATATAAGTTTTGGTAATAAAAAGTATTATATGATATGTTAAAGGTTCTAACCAAACTATCAAGATATAACTAAAGAATTACTAGATATAACTAAAGTATGTAGATATTGAACCTGGCATCCTGGCTTATATGATTTTTCATTTTTTTTATTTAGAATTTGGGGATGTTCCTTTTTAACAAATTATTGTTGACATCTTAAGGTGCTCATATAAATTTTTTCAGTCCAAAATATTATGTATTTTACTCCTAGTAAATTTTGTGATTCAAAGCAAAATTTTAAACAATTTCCAGGCACAGAGTGAAACCTAATGGAATTCAAGAAGATAATCAATAATACACAAAACACAATGGAAACCTAATAATAAGACATTCACCAATGATTTAATAGCAAGTGAAAATCATAAAATACAAAGCACACAGAGGCACTTATGTGACTGAAATATTAATCAATTATCAAGAACTTTACTAACACTTATAGTTCAACACAAAATCAATAAACTAAAAATTCAAACGGTATAACTTAATTCTATGGCATATATGGAAGAAACGTGACTTAAACAAACTGAAATTGATTTCAAAATAAACATTAAACTCTAATATAATCACTGGATCGAAAATAAATTTCAAGACTTGACAAAAATTAAAAGTACAATGCATAACAACAAGAACACCTAGTAAGCATCATTGTGTACGTTCAAGAAGATTGGAGTATTTTTTTAACCGATTAAATGGAAAACACCAATAATTAAATGGGGGAAATCAATCAAGACATGAAAAATTATAGATGAACAATGCGAAAATTAAAAAAAAATACAACAAAGAACATGAAGAACACTTACCCAAGATTTGCTCTATATACCTACCAAATGATAGCAACCTCTTTATCTTCTTGTTTGAATTTTGATGTTTGAATGGTTGAATGGAAGAACTGGTTCACGAAAGCAGTTTTGTTGGATGTAGTGGAGGTGAAACTCAAGTGATCAAGTGCAGAAAGCGAAGGCAAAAAATAGGTGAGGCAAACTCTTGTTTTGAAGTTCTAAGCTAGACTTATAGAAGTGCTAATCTAGATGGAGCTCAAGAATATGTTGGAAAATTGCAACAATTCAATATCATTTATAAGATGAATTTACAAGAAGACTAGGCACTTATTTGTAGTATTTTGAAGTTGACCATATTTGGAGGCAAATCTGAAAATTCAATTTTAAATTTTAAATTAAAATTAAAAACTCCCAAATTTGCAAGCTGCCGGACCTCATGCTTCTCATTCTTGGCTGAAAAATCCTCTCCATTTAGGAGTTGCCATGTGGCCTAAAAACTCTCAATTCTCATGAAGACATGTGGCATTCCTTTCTCCTTGCAACTACAGCCTCCAAGTTAGCCCTAAGTGCCACACAAGTCGCCCATGTAAGCCCTAGACATCCTTGTTCTTAGATGCACCACTTAGACTAATTTTTCTAAGCTACAATCTCTTGTACAATATTATTTCTACATATTTATACACATATAGGACTTCTCCTTATTGCTTATTGATCTTAAGAGTGATTTCTTCAAGGTTGGATTCGAGTCTGAATAACTATTTAAAAACCCAAGCATGCTTAAATGGGTCCAATCTTTTAAAAAACTCTTGATCAACTCTTTATCATCTTTATTCTTTGACTAAAGTGGTTGGGGTGTATGCCATTTTATGTTGTAGGTGTCATTTTATGTTGTGGGTGCTAATTAACACATTTCCTACACATAACTGACTCTTAGACTCTAATTCAGTTTCCCAGACATTTTCTTATCTTTGGTTTTTCCATAGTTTTCTATAATTAATACCTCTCTGAATTTTTTTATCGCCCCGTCGTGACTCCCAGTTTCCGATTGCAGCAGATGGCGACTCCACTAGGAACATTTTTTGTAGAGAGTCAAGCCTAATTAATTGAAAAAGTTAATAATATCCTGATTCTAACATTAATTTCAAGATTGGTAGCATCCCTCACTTTCAAGGCAAAATATTAATATCAAATTTACATGAATTTAATGATTTCAAAGAGAACAATTGATTTTGAATGTCAGCTGAAAGAATGAGTCTCATATATTCATCCTCATTGACACAAACATTTTGTGTTATTCTAAATGTTAGCATAAAAAATGAAAAGAGAGTCAGTCTCATGCATTCATCCATGCACTCACATTGAGACATACATTCTTTGTTAACACATACACTCATAGTTACTCCAAAATCCATTTCAGCGTTCACATGGTGTTTATTTGCATATCTTACTTTGTCTTTTCAATATAGGTCTTCCTCTCAAATTTGGCCTAAGCTCATTTCCATATAGTTATGATGGTGTGAGGCCCGCTTCTAGGGAATGGTCTCAATTTCATTTTCCATATACTTTGACGGTGTGAGGCCCACTCCTAAGGAATGGTCTCAACTTCATTTTTCATACAGTTTTGACATTGTGAGGCCTCCTCCTAGTGAATGGTCTCAACCTCACTTTCTTTTCAGCTATAACGGTGTGAGGCCCACTCCTAAGAAATGGTCTTAACCTCACTTTATTTTCAGATGTGATGGTGCGAGGCCCGTTCCAAGGGAATGGTTTCAACCTCACTTTTCATTTATCTTTGACGGCGTGAAGCCCGCTCCTTGAAAATGGTCTTAGCCTCACTTTCTTTTCAATCTTGGCAGTGTGAAGCTCGTTCCTAGAAATGGTCTCGACCTTTTTCTTTCGATTTTCATTTCTTTCTCTGCACCTTCCTTTTCCTTTAGCTTTGTGAAATTGTAACGAAATCAGTGTCTCTATCTTTACTTATCTTTTACCACGATAATATGAAAGTTTCTTAAATTTTCATATAGTTTTAGATACTTGCATGACCGCACGCATCATCTGGTATTTAATTTCATTGTTATAAATGTTTGGCAGCATGCATTATACGATATTTAATATGAAACTTTGGAAATAAATATCATTTTTTTAATTATCAAATTTTTACAAATTAAAAAAGTTAAAAATATTTCGTATACTCTAAAAATTAAAAATATCAGCCTAACAAACAAGTTTCCTTTCAAGAACAACGTGATCCCTGATTTTTCATTGTGAATTGAAATACATAGGAGCAAGGTCAATCCTTGTAAGGCCAAAACAAAATATTTTTTTTGTTTTTTCCTACTTGCAATTTTTTATTTTTTGGGAAAAATAAATATTTTAAAACACCACATTTATTTCACTCGTTTAATTAAAGGTATCATCTTAAGACAAGGGTTGTGGGGTGCTAATACATTCCCTACACGTAACCAACTCCGAAACTCTAATCCGGTTTCGCAAACTTTTCCTTATCTTTGGTTCTTCCATATTTTTCAGTAATAAACTAAGGTGGTGACTCCTCTCTGGAATTGTTTTATCACCCCGTTGTGATCTCGGTTTCCGGTTGCAAAAGTATCGTTTGAATGCTCCCTCATGTTGGAGTGTGAATATTCAACAGTCCTAGCTTGGAGATGAGTTTTCAAAAAATATCATGATCCAAAGCTTTTGTAAAACAATTTACAGGTTGATCAAATGACTATACGAAAACAAATGAAACAATTGTTGTTGTAATTTTTCTCTAACTACATGACAATCAATGTTAGTGTGTTTAGTGTGTTCATGAAAAATTGTTATTATGAGCCATGTGTCTAGAAGATTCAATATCACAAAACAAAATTGAAATATTACATGGAGTATGAAGATCTTGAAGCAAATACACTAACCATTGTATCTCAAAACACGTGGTAGTTAATGCTTGTATTCTTCTTCAGAAGAATATCTAGATATAATGCTATGTTTCTTGATTCTCCATGACATCAAAGAATCTCCGAGATAAATGAAAAACCCTATAGTGGAACGACGTCTAATAGAGCATGAAGCCTAGTCATAATCACTAAAGGCTTTTAGGTGTAAAATAGAGCTTTTTGGTTAGAAAATACCTTGCATGGGTGAAGCCTTGATGTATCTAAAGATTCATTGCACAACTTGATGATGATGTTTTGAAGGATCTTGAATAAATTGACTAAGAAATTGCACTACAAAACTTATATCAGGTCTTGTATTAACCAAATATAATAATCAACCTATTATTCTTCTATATGCAGAAACATCATAAACCTACATGTTTTGATCAAATAGTTTCTCGTTTTTCTACACCATAGGAGTATAAACAGGCTTGGCATTTAACATCCCCATACTGGCAAGAATATCAAGGGCATACTTTCTCTAGTAGATATGTATCCCTTCATGAGTTCTTGCTACTTCTCATCTAAGGAAAAACTTTAACTTGCCCATATCTTTTATTCTTAAACTTGGTATTCAGAGAAGCTTTAACCTCTTCTTTGTCACTCAAACAAATTCCCTGTAAATATTATATCATCCACATATACAAGTAATATAATAAAGTTGTTGCGCAAAATTAATACTATGTAGAAAATATGTAAGCTTATCATATGACTGTTTACTTGCCTACTTTAATCCATACAAAGATTTCATTAGACGACACACTTGATTGTTATTCTCTGAAATTATACCAGGAGGCAAAATCATGTAAACTTCCCCTTTCAAATCCCCGTGCAAAAATGCATTGTCTACCTCGATTTGTTCAAGATGTCAATCTTCAATAATAACTACAAAAAAGAATGGTGGATATAGTTGTAAGTCTTGGAAGAGGTGAATATGATATCTTTCAATCTCCCCGTCAGCTTTCCTTTTAATTTTATAAATCCATTTGCAATTTTAATGGGGGTTTTGCCTAAAGGAAGATCAACTATTTTCCAAGTCTCATTGGCTTTCCTTTAATCTCTACTTTCATAGCTTGTATCCATTTTGTGTTTTATATGGCTTCCTCATAAGATTGTGGCTTGGTTTGTGATGAAAGATAAAGAGTTTAACTTAGTTGTCTGTTAGATAAACTTTTAAATGATAAAATGGAATCAATAGGATGACAACCCTTATTTGTTTTCTTTAAACTTCCATCATGTGGAGATATCGCAAGTTGGTTTCACCAGTATCACTGCTAACATTGCAGCAAAGCTATAACCCCTTATAGCAGTTAAAAATTCAACAAATTGATTGAAAAATTATACACAAAGTCGCCCTTGCAAGATATTGAGACAAAACAAGCTCAAAAATCAACTACAGAAGACTTCCCTGTTCTTGAAGATCATGAACCAGTGCAGAGATCTCATAGACCAGTGAAAGTATACCAAGAACACCTTCTTGAAGATTTATTGGTTTCAAAATTCATTTTTTTACTCTTGAAAACAATTCTTACTCTTTTCTTGTATTTTCACAACAACGGTTTTTCTCAATTTTCTCTCTTTGTATTCTATATTTAAAACGATATGAAAAATGTGTATTTAAATTTTTTTCAAAAACATATTTAAAACTAGTTACACATTAAAACGGTTAGTTACAAGACATCAATTGATTGAAAAATCAATTAAGTCAATTGATTTTTCATAATATATTTTTTTTACTTCTTTTATTTTTTGAGAACACTTTCAAATAAATTTCTTAAGACTTCTTGAAACAACCACTGATATATGAACCTTTACACGTGATTTCATCAACACAATTTAAAAACTAAGATAAAACCTTCAACTTTTCTTTCACTTTACTTCACTGTTCTTGAATGCTTTTCACTTCATCAAATACAAAATATGCAAGATTTCCAACATATGAGTCATCTCTACATTGTGCCAACGTCTACACCAGCATTGCATCTTCATCCAGCAACTACCCTGCTTCTCCATACAAGAATCTAAGAAGCATAAAACTTAAAAGTAAAAAAAAATGGTTTAAATTTAAATTATATTATTGTAAATTTTTTTAAGTTGGTTTTTATTAGCCCACTAACATAAAAGGAATCCTTTAATAATTCTTTTTGCACCAATGTGTTCATATCCTTTAACATAAAAAATTTCCACTACAATAATTTAGTACTTCTACGCATGTATTAGATCTGAATAGTTCCATATGTTGTTTTTATGGAAAAGAAGAGAATTACAATCATAGTTCTTTTCTTTATGACACTCCATGTCTTATATAGAATTGGTTCAAGGATGTGGGCAGTGTTAACAAGGAAATCTCAAATGACTTATCAACAATTGTAAAATGCACAAAGACTCTTGTCACATCGACTGCACTGCACGTTATCTCGATGATATGGAGAATGCACAATTTTCTTATATTCCATAATGTTTCAATCAGCCTTTTGGGTTATGTAATCTCTCTCACTAGGTCAGAAATTAACACCTCGGGCTGCTCTTCAAAAGTGCATAGTATTAAAACCAAGGGAGTTTTTCGTATGGTGAAGGAAACACCTGATAACATGCTTCTTAATTATAGTTTGGACAATAATCAAGACTAAATAGTGGTTCAACTTTTCTATATGATATCTTTAAAAACATATATAGTCTTTTTTTGGCTTTGCTTAGTTTTTTATGCTTCGCGGGTTTTGCATTGACATAATCTTTTACGTGCTTCAGCAAATCAAAGCCTTTTATATAAAATTATTTTAAGAAAAATGAAATATAAACATAAGAAATAATTATCTTTATAAGTTTCATTCAAAGTTATTTGATCGTAAAATTAATATATATATATATATATATATATGTAATAATAATAAAAAAATACCATGATGTATACACAGGCACACATCTTATCTCAAATAAAAAGAAACACTCGCTTGGTAAGAAGTTAAAGGTTTGTTGAAGAAGATGCGAAACCCTTGGAAATGTTGGGTGAACTTTCTTCAACTATAGCTTACCAAAAATTATTTCAGGAAAGAACAAACTATGAAATATCCCTTAATTTAGAGGGTTGTTTTGGTCATAAAAAATCCACATGGTATTTCACTGGAGGATATCCACACAGGTCCATCCATATATCTAATAGTTAATATTATACAATACATCCATATTGATTGAAGATATTCCAAAACTTCTTTTTGCTGTTTGAGCCAGATTAACTCTTCCATCTGGTCCCTTCCTCTTTCCTAACCAACATAGCTATGCAAGCCTCACACTCCTTTCTCTCTAAGCTTTTCCTGCTTTTCTTGTCATGTTTTGTGGCCAAAATTGAAGCTTCCAAGAAGCAGGTCTCAGCCCTGTACGTGTTTGGAGACTCCACAGTAGACCCGGGAAACAACAACTTCATAAACACGGCTTTCAGAAGCAATTTTCTCCCATATGGTAGAGATTTTCTTAACAAGGTTCCCACCGGAAGGTTCACCAATGGGAAGCTTGGAACTGATTTTATTGGTATACCAACTTCTTTCTTCACTTTCTTTGCATGCTAAGTTTTTAACTGTCATGTAACTTATGCATAATCAAGGGGTATGCATTTTCCAAAAGTGATCTCTGCTTGATGCATGTTGCAGTTTCATATTTAGGTCTAAAAGAGTTGCTGCCACCATATTTGGATCCCAATCTCAGCGACAAAGAAATTGTAACGGGTGTCAGTTTTGCCTCTGCTGGTTCTGGCTTTGATCCACTAACTCCAACTCTGGGAGTATAACTTCTTTTTTCTCTCTACCTTCATCTTTCTCCATTTTTTGTGTTGTTCTCTTGCTAATAGTTTAACACTCCTTGCCTAATGGAGTAATTTTGTTCATTAATATTTAAGAATAAGATAACAAAAAAAGTAAAATAAATTGCCAATCATTTCATTATAATATCTCTATTTTTAAACACATAATTTATATTTTTTTTATATTTTTTTCTTTATCTCTCTCTTTATTACACTATATCACTTATAATATTTTTTTTTTTTCTCTTAGTAGGTGTTCATTTATAGGTGTTTTGCAAAATTTGGTTTTTACTGAAAGCGTGTATAAAAGAAACTTTTCCTTTCATATTTTGAAGCATTTGCTGTATACATGGGCTTTTACTAATTCACTCGAAGCCGAATCAAAGTACAGAAATTTCATATTGGTATCTGAATCTGTATCGTGTAATAAGTGTTTCATATATTTTTTTAAGAATATACTGTAACATGTACCATGTCGCATTAATAAAACATACATGTTTTCACACACTTCTGTAACTGAAAGCATTTTTGTTTTCAGTGGAAACTGATATATATGGACTGTACTCTCAACTAACTTTCTGCTGTTTTTCTGTCTTGGCAGAATGTAATTTCAGTACCAAAGCAGTTGGAATATTTTAAAGATTACAGAAAGCGATTAGAGGGTATCCTTGGAAAGCAAAAAACCGAACATCACATCAACAATGCTTTGTTTTTCATCAGCGCGGGTACAAACGACTATGTTATTAATTATTTTTCGGTGCCAATACGAAGAAACTACACTCCGTTAACCTACGGACAGTTCTTGCTTCAACATGTTAAAGATTTCATACAGGTTTGAATCTGATACATACGCACATTTGTTTTATAAGATTTATATATTAATCCAATATGTATGAATAAAAAGTTCAATTTGGATAAAAAATTGTGAAAAAAAAATATTCAATTTGCTTCAGTCGATAATTAGTTGGGAGACTAGTATCATACTCTTTAGCCAATTCCCCAACTAGAACACTTTATGGAAAACAATAATAAAAAAGAAAAACTTGAACAACTTCGTCCAGCATTTAATGAAAGTTGCTAAAAGCTATTTTTTTATAACTTTTTTTTTCATTTTTTTTTCTATATTTCAAAAAATGGACAACAAAACACAGGATACAAATTGTACGACTTATCAAAAGTTAAATAAAGAAACTATAATCACTCCTCCCAACAAAGTATTGCTCTGACGTCGTAAAAAGAACGAGACACTTTTCAATGGTCGTTCGTAGGGTTGCTATTGAAAGAACAAATATGATTGGAGATCGCCTTATATTTTAACATCATTCTTTTTTTAATGTGTGTATATATACTCTCAAATCCTTTTTATATACTATAAATATATGGTGTGAAAATAGAAAACGTGGATTTGGGTCAAGAACTCTTTTTTTTCTCATTTTTCTTTTATGAATATTTTTATTAAGAAAATGCTAGTAAAAAATGATATTTTAATGACGAGGAATGTTCTAGTCCATGCATTATGACAATTAGAAATTTATTTATTATGTTAGTTTAATCAACAACCAACATGGTATACTTTTAGGGTTTATTCTAGAATCAAGTTCTATTGGAGAACTTGTGTATGTTCTGGTATAAGATCTCTCTTTCTCTCTCATTTTTATCTCTACAACTTGTTCCTCTCCTTCACTTCACCTCCAAAATCAAACCATTCATAAATGGAATCACTTCCCCCAACCATCCCCAGAATTCCATTTAGATTCCTAGGGTTTGAAAGAAAGAGGAGACCTCGCGTTTAATATGTTATAATGTGAAAGCACTGCTTAACTGCTAAGAAAAAAATGAGTACGATAACATTATGAAATTTATGTTCAGAATAATGAACTAATTAGTACAACTTGATGTCATTAGAATTTGTGGAAAGAAGGTGCAAGAAAAATAGCTTTGGTTGGACTACCTCCAATGGGGTGCTTGCCGATTGTGATCACATTAAATTCCCATAACGTGTTTCTGGAACGTGGTTGTGTAGACAAGTATTCAGCTGCTGCAAGAGATTACAATATGATGCTTCAACATGAGTTGTTCTTCATGCAACAAAACTTCTCCAATATTCCTCCCGGTGCCAAAATCTCCTACATCGACATATATGGACCCTTGGACAACATGATCCAAGCGCATCAAAATCTTGGTTAGAGAAATTTAAACCCTTGAGTTGGTTCACCATATTATTACCTAATTATATAAGCTTGAGAAATTAAGTTTCATATATGTGTGTTATATGTTGTGGTAGGTTTTGATGAAGTTGATCAGGGTTGTTGTGGAAGTGGTTACATCGAAGCAACCTTTTTGTGTAACGAGTTTTCATTGGTTTGCTCTGATCCATCAAAGTTTGTGTTCTGGGATTCAATACACCCTACGGAGAAGGCATACTCTCGCCTATTTATGGTAGCCCGTCCCACCATTGATGCCCTAATCAACAGCTAGGATAGATTCCTCTCTCTTTTATATTTTGTTTTTCTTTCTTTGCTTAGTTGGAAATTTAGAATATAAAGGCTTGTTTGTACTAAACTAATTGGGAATTAGAAAAATAACAAAGTTCTTTTTTATTTTGTATAAAAACACCCTTGTTTTTCTTGCATCCTACTAGTTTTAGTGGTTTACTTTTCAGGATCATCAGATAGAATGGTCTTTAACTTTGATTCCTTAATAAATTATTTAAGTAAACGTAACTTACTAAGATAACGGATTAGTTAATTCAAAAATTTGTCATTAAGAACATACAACTATGTTATTTATTAAAACTCGAAATTTGTAAATTTTTGTTATTAAATTTAAAAAAAAAAAGTGTCAATTAGTATTATTTTAATATCATGAACCTTTATGGTCATCATGTTGATGTAAAGTATAATGTTTTACTTTTATCTTATAAATTTAGAGATTATTTATTTTGGGAAAATAATTGTTGTTGTAATACGTTGTTAGAATCCAATTAAAACATTCGCTTTTATTTTTAATTATTAAATAAATTTTCCAATTGAAACATTTTTCGTTGTTAAGAGTTATACTATATTTTTCTTCAGATTTTGTTTTAAAAGTAATATTGCATAATGTAAAAACCTCGATAATTTTTCATATTAAATTGTTTTTAACCACACTCCTTGGTACGCATGCTCTCAGTTATAGTAAGTAAGAGGGGCCAAGGTATTGTTCCCTACATTGTGTGTGCATAAATAAGTATGGAGCTGGGGACCCAAATCATAATTGAACAAAGAAGGGACTGGAAAAATGGAGGTCGAGAAGAAATTAAAAAGGGATAAGCTTTTTTGCCTTCAATGCCACGGTCCCATGGGATCGCCAATTGAGCTGCCATAAAAAGGTCGACAACTTACGCCACTAACATGGCGTTTAATTAATATTTTTTATACGATCAATCAAATTATCTAATTTTCACAAAAATAAGAAAAGTTGCAATTGAATTTAGGACTTTTTTTCACTGAACTATTGTCAAAAGTCGTAATAAAGTTGCTAGTTTTGTTGTCTTCTTTTGTCAACTCTCTAACCTTGCTTATAATAGTTTCTCTATATGGCTCCTTAAAGTTTACACTTTTTACTCCATTTATTTGTCTTAATATTGATTTTAGTTTTTAAGATAGTTCTCCATCTCATAAGTTCATAAAAAAATAGATTAACAATTTTAATAAAAGATCGATTTGGTTCGAATAAATAAGATTATTTTTAATATATATATATATATATATATATATATATATATATATATATATAATTTAAAAAAGCAGTCATTTAATTTAATTTTAAATTTTATT
>Ga0099825_1006643_pt1 | contig 14369 bp, 3 predicted proteins | sample SiratroredBW_FD_76838 | JGI IMG/M metagenome (GOLD analysis project Ga0099825, IMG submission 76838) | Root nodule microbial communities of legume samples collected from California, USA - Siratro red BW | ecosystem: Host-associated > Plants > Roots > Nodule | place: USA: California | collected... | reverse complement strand
TACTAGTGTCTTTTCACGTTGAAAGATAAATGGAGTGAAGTGGAAGTTGGCGTCAACTAACAACCCTGCCACGTGGCACTGCATTAAATATCCCTTTCACTTGACTCCAAAAAGCTCCCACTCACGCGTCACACACCACCACCACCTCATAACAACTCCTTTTCCTCTGTCTCTCTCTTTCTCTCTCTTCGCGTTTTCCTTTCTCTCTCTTTAGTTCCCGTTTCGTATTCATTATTCACTAATCTGAACACCGTTTCATCAATGGCGTTTCCGCTGCATTTCTAGATTCTCTCTTTCCTTTCCGCAGCTTCATTCGTCGCGTTTCTTCCTAGCGTGCTTTTGTTCCGTTCCGTTGCAGCAATGGAGTTTGAGCGCCCAGCCGCCGCACCGCTCAACTCCGCCATGACCTACGACGAGGCCTCCATGGAGCGCAGCAAGAGCTTCGTCAACGCCTTGCAGGTTTCCTCTCTCTTATTTTTCTTCGCCGTGCTTCTTCTAATTTCAGATCTATGTTTGTTTGGTTGACTCTGTTTCGGGCTTCTGGTTTTCTTCTCGATTAGGTATGTTTTTCCTATTCTGGTTGAGCTAAGGCAGGGAAAATTGGTCGCCGTGAGTGTCGATTGCTAATTCAGTCGTTATCAGAACTTGTTGGGAATTAGCGTGTATTGAGTTGAGTCAGTGATCCTCGACAGTGACATAAGAATGAGGATTCTGTGTGAAAATTAGGGGATGGAACTGTTGCAGAGAGAAGCTATTGTGTTGGCTTGCAATTTGTTTTAGCCTTTTTGTTTAAAGTAAAGAAAGTGGGGGCAATGGCGAAGCTAGATGATTTTTAATTAGGATAGCCAGATAGATAAAGCACTGTAAAAGAAGTAATTATTATTACATTAAAAACAGAATAATGCAATACGGGATGTGATATTTTAGATTGTCCGATTTTTAGATAATTTTTTGTTCTTATTCATTGTCATTACCCTTCTGCTTTTTAATTTTTAATTAATTTACACATGAATTTATTGTAAGATGGAAAGAGTAAGGAGTAAAATAGGAAACTCCATCACTATTTTATTAAAATAAAAAATTTAATGTATTTCTCGGATTTTAGAAAAGAATCTTAAATCAGTTAGAAAGGATTGGAGGGAGTATCCTCCAACCAAGACTCTCCTTCCCTTAATATAAAGTATTAAATTAAAAAGTAAAACATTTTAATTCTTGAAAGTACAAAAGACATGTAATACTCACCATACAAAGGAAGTAGTGAGAAGATATTGTAGGATGATTTATAAAAATTCATTAAAAAATGCTTATATGTGTTTTTTCTTCCCGTCCTTGCACAACGATTCAATGTCAGTGTGAAATTTTTGTTACCTAATAATATTTTATTGGAATTTTTTCCTCCAATTTTTTTTTAGAATTACGTTTTCCTGTCAGTTTACATTTTAAATAAAACCTCACGTCCTTATTTTCTATTCAGAGACTTGATGATTTGAGACGGTGTCTAAGATTAGAAATATTTTGAAAATTTTCAGAGGTAGAATTTGATGAAAAAATATTGGTTTTGTAGGAAGTTAAGGTAAGTTTACAAAAAGAATAAATTTTTGGAGTTTTCTATTTTCGGATAAAGTAGGATGCTTTGAATGCTGAGCTGAGTGGAAGAGAGTTTAAGATAATTTAATCAGTTTAGTTCATAGTGAAGAAAGAAAATGAGAAATTGAGAGTTCCAGGAAGAGGGAAGCTGATGGAAGGATTTGATTGTAGCAATTAAAAATGTAAGAGATTTAGTTTCTTCCCATTACCGTTTTACAGGAGAAGCTATGATATTCTTACGCGTTTTACTTTAAATGTTGAATAAAACAGATGACTTGAACTAAAAGCCAATGAGATCAAGTCTAGATGTGCTTAGTTGTAGTTCCCAATGGTACCAATTTATGCGGTTAATTAAGTTACGGGTCTAGATAATACTTACATTTGAGATTAACATAGCCGTGGATCTTCTTGAGCAATTTTTTGTGATTATTGTTTTTAGCATGCATAAATAGTGATTTAATCTTCATACTGTGATCATTTCAGGAACTTAAGAACCTCAGGCCTCAACTGTATTCTGCTGCAGAATACTGTGAAAAATCTTATCTCCATAGTGAACAGAAACAAATGTAAGGGTTATTTTTCTAAATGAGGTTCTTTTTTCAATTGTTTGTGCAGGCATTCTTACCACCTTTCACTTTAGCCACTTTTCTATGTGTAGTGGTGGAATTTTCTTCTAATTGATTCGTTCCAGAAATACAAATGTTATGAATTCATTTTTTTTCTTTGTATTCTGCTTGGGTGTTTTAATATGTGTCTAGCACATATGTATCCCAATCAAATGTTACATGTATTTTGTTGTATGTAGATAAATGAAACTTGGATTAGGAGAATGAATGGATTTGGATTTGTATCTTTTCATTTCAATATGATGATTTTGTAATTACAAACTTTGGATGGTATGGAAATTGGAACATAAAGAACATTAACTAATTTTTTTAATCATTTTATTGGGTCTCTCTAAACCTAACCATTTTAAAGTATTTCCATTGTATGTGTGTGGATCTGCATGCATGCAGAAACAATCATTATGTGGATTCTAAAACGCATGTTGATGTTTCAACTATGAAATTGGCAAGAATGAATGTTATAGTTATCCAAGAAAAGGATTCTAGATATTATGTCCTTAAAATAATTTTCTTAGTTGTTAATTTTAACTGTTTCTAGTAATTTCAATGGGGAGGGTTCTTTTAATGTTACAGCCCCAGCCATATTTTCTCTCTGATGCAAATGAATGTCACTGTCATGATGTCATCATTTCCTTTCCATATGCTCATATTTTTATGTTTGAGCTGCATGGAATTTTCCTTATGTTATTAATATTTATGCATTAGGGTTCTTGACAACCTGAAAGATTATGCTGTAAGAGCCCTTGTGAATGCTGTTGATCATCTAGGAACGGTTGCATACAAGTTAACTGACCTTCTTGAGCAGCAAACATTGGATGTCTCAACCATGGATTTGAAGGTCGCTACCATAAATCAGGTAATTACAATTTTTGAGATACTGTGCTTTAGCAAAAAGTTAACGAGTGCCCTTGTAACATTCGATAAGGAAACAAAGTATTTCAGTATTTAGTTAGAAAAAAAAAAGCATATTTCAAAGAAAACACGCAGAGTTATTAAATGCTTCCCTTTATGAGTACTTGAAAGCGTTTAAAATAATAAATTGAGCAATACCCTATGTTATAACAGACAAATCAAATGGAACTGAAATAACATATTTGCTTACTAGCAGAAACTTCTTACATGTCAAATCTACACTGATAAAGAAGGTCTACGGCAGCAGCAATTGTTGGCTTTCATTCCCAGACATCATAAGCACTACATTTTGCCAAGTAGGCCTCACTGCTTTTATGATCATCTGGAAGTGTAATTTATTGGAATTAAAGATCAGTAGCTTTAGTTTTTACTAATGATTCTATATGTTCGTTTAACCATGCACGCTAGATTCTATCAATAAAAAGGTGCATTTCAGTCCGCACATACAGATTGATGCAAGACAGAATCTATTTCAAACCAGAACCAGATTACAATCTTCAGGTGTGTTGTGGTGACAGTTTTGTCCCTTCCAGAATTTTGGGCGTTATTTTTTACATGTTCTGTATTTTTTTTCTGGAAGTGAAGTTTATGTCATTAATCCTAACATGTATATTTCTATGTCTAGGTACCCCTGCAGCCAAAACTCTTTCATGGCATTTAGCATCAGAGACAAAGTCTACCCTAAAAGGGTCTTCTCATGCCTCCCCAAAGTAAGTTTTGGAATTTAATAGTATTAGACTACCAAACTGCTGCTTTTTGTGTTTTCTACACTCCGTATAGATGGCATTATCATATCACCTCTACTTTTGCAGCATTGAGAACCCAAAGTTTTCTGCTAAGGCTTCTGGAGTTTTCCATCTTTTAGGTTTGTGATATAATTGTATCCCTTTTATTATGTAATAATTCAGTTCAATTAAACATGGGTGGTTTCTTAATGTAGAAAGTTATTGATACTTATACTTCACTGTTATGTGCCTGTAGATAATGAAGAGAACACCTGGATGAAATCCTCACCAGCACAAATTCACTTTCCAAATGGAGTTCCTCCATCTAGTACACCTATGCATACTTTAGGTGGTGCACGCAAGGTAATTTCATATTCATCAAAAATTGCAAGTGCCTGGTGAAGCCATACTTGATTGTGGACTTGTGCTTGTGCTTTGCCAAATAGTTGCAAGTGTTCTAAAACCTATTTGTTAATCGTTAAGTGAAATTGTTTGTCTAGCACTTGAGTAAAATTTATAAAGGTGTTAAATTGTTATGAATGCCACCAAATAATATACTGGTGAAATGTTTCAGTAATCTCTAACTTGTACAATGAGTCATTTCGGTAGCTATATGGATTATGGACATTAATATGAACACATATTTAGAGATAAGTTTACCTTTCTGGGATAGGACAAAGAATTTATGTTCAGTATCTGTGTGTTGGAAAGCCAACTTAATCAGCATCATTCCTAATCCATCTTAGTTGTGGTCTCTTCGGAAGCTGTCTTAAATGCAGCCTTAAGGATAGTGGTTTAGTCTCACATTGAGTGTATATATGACTTGAGAGCTTGTAAAGCTTGGGCCGCCCACATTAAGTTCTTGATATTATATTTTGATTTTCTACTTTTATTTGTTGACTGCTAATGAATATGTGTTTCTTATATAATATAGTTTAACTATGTAAAGGATGTGATCAGAAAACATAGGTTGGTCAGGCTGTCCAAACATCTAATAGCTAAACTAAACTTCTATTGGAGATTTATTTGGATCAGTTTTTGTTGAGTTTTCTAGATATAGCATTTATTAATATTCCTTCTTGGCGGGTCTGTGAATGTTGTGTAAAGATGTTACTGGTGACTTATCTGCAGGATGCGTTTGAGGGTCCCAAACCATTGACAACATTCAGGTCATTTGAGAACCCAAATCGGCGCGAGTCTGTCCAAGTCCCTACTCGAAGCAAAAGTGTGCTATCAGCTTTCTTTGCTAAGCAGAAAACACCAAAGTTGAAGGCCGGTACTTTCTTATGAATACACCCAGAATTAATTAGTCTCTTATTCAAAACTTCGAATAATGGTCCTTTGTACTCGCTCGCTGTATCTTACTCTTTTCTCAATTGTGATCTATATAGTGTTCAGGCATCTCTAAAATGTATATTTCTGGCCTGCTATGCGCAAAAAAAAAAAAAAGAAAAAAAAAATTTTTTTTTTTTTTTTTTTTTTTTTTCTTATATGTCATATAAATAGTGCATCCGTCATTAAGTTTTCTTTTATATTGAGTTATAATATCCGTAATTTGTTAAAGTAAAATATTTTGAAAAATACAATAAAATATTTAAATCTAAAAATAAAAAATTAAAATACATTGATATATAAATAATTTTTACTGTTAGAAGAATTAATAAAATATAGGTACGATGGGATAGGTTTAAAATTTTATTTTATTTTATTAGATTTTATTGAATGTGAGGAAACATGGTAAGTAACATGTGACAACTTTTTTTACAGTTTTAATTTCCATATATATTTTAAATAATGGATGTATTTTAATTTAATTATAAAATATATTTAAAAATAAAATTGAATTATATTGTATTTTTAATTTTAAGTTTATTATTTTATTACTTTATAATTTAAATTATTTAAATATTAAAAGAATTAAATTTTCTAAAAATATATAAATTTTCAAAAATATGAACAATTTTTTTTAATATGTATCCCATTAGGAAGAATTGAAAAAACACTATATGCATCATATAAGAACATGCATTAGGATTCATTATCAAGTCTTGAGATTATTTGTTATCTCTGATAAAAGAAGAAAAACTATTTTAAATTTTGAAAAGAAAACTAAAAAAAGAAACAAATGTAAATGTTAAAGTCACACATGTTCCGTGTTGTTATATGCATATTTGAAGAAGAAGTAATGCACTGCAACTTGAGAGAAGTTCTGCCACACGTTTTCCAAAAACCACAAAGTTGCAATCCTGGGATAATGAATTGCTCGCATCAGTTCTGAGATGCATTTAATGCAATGCCACAGAAAGCAATGAGTTACAGCCAACTTCTCACAATTTTGTATTTCATTAACCATTTGGTCACACTTCTTATGCAAATGCAATTTCTCGGAAAATGAAGGTATCACTGTAATGTCATTATCTTACTAAATACTGACCAAACATTGAATATCTTCTTAAAGTTTGCATCTCCATGCTTTTTCCTATTTTATTAGGGAAGTAAAATCCACAGTGTGTCTGTTTATTGGTCTCATCTAGGATAAAGAGGTTAATATAAATTTCTACTCATTGGATTACTTTTCAAATACTGTATTTTTAAAAGATTTGTGTTTCTAATTCAAAAATAATATTAATTATCAATTAGATACTTGTTGACCATTTAATTTTTAATTAATTTAATTATATATTCATTATTATGTATAAATAAATAAATTTATAAATACTTTATTAAATTCAATACATTTATTATACTTCTTAATAAAACTTTAAAAGAAACATATAAAGAACTTAGGAGATAATAGGATACAACTTTAATTCTAATAGAAAAAATCCATCAAAATTACTTTAAAAATGGAATGTATGTTTAAAAATCAACTTTATGGGATTGATGTTTAAGGTGATAATAAATCAAATTATTAATTAACACAAGTCCCATAACAATAATAGTTTTTAATTTCCTAGTTTTTGATGACTAATTAAATTTGAGTACTTTATAAGGCAAGATAGGATGAGTAATTAATTGGTTTTAAGATCAATAATGTTTTAAACTTCTATGGGGTTGTCTTGGGTTCACCTACTGAGGGTGATTAACTTACTCACTCTAACAATTCAATAATAATAATAATATATATAGAAGTGAAGATAAAATATTCAAAGTTGTCTCTCTCACCGGATACCAGAATCTACTATGCTAAAAACCTAGGTTTACTTGGTTATCCGGGAAATGAAGATTTAAAATTAGTCAGGTTTAGAAGCTTCTCTTTAGACAAGAACAAGAGCCATAGGCATGGAGAAATCTATGCTATCAAACTCTTTTTGTCTTTGTAAAGTGTGTTTTACTTCAAAACAAAGCAAGTTTAAGGCAGCTACTTCAAAGATCCATGAGTTTGAGTTTAGCAACCTATTACTAGTTTAGTTACAGTGAGCAACCTAGTATTGTAAAGTTTGACTCCTCCAAAATTGTAATGTTTTATTTGTCTCATAGATGATGAAACAAAACAAGGGAAGATAGTCAAAATCTTAAATAAACATCATAATTATTAACATGCTGCAATGGAGGTATTGAAAAGGTTGTCCAGTCCAATTCACTAAAATCCTACATGTAAAAGAAAATCATATATTACATTTTGCATGTTGAATCCTGTTATAGATTTTTGAAGTGACATTTTAATGAATTATAGAAACAACATATATAAATCTTTTTATTAGTTCATTTTTAGATTCTGATTAAAGTTCAATTAAGTAAGAATAATATATCATGCTAATTTCTAATATTATAAACTATAATTAAATTAGTAATAAAGTCACAAAATTGTTATCTATTTTTTAAATTTATTCTTTTTAAAACACAAAAGTTGAAATATACTCATAATATGTGCTTAAAATTGTTAAAATGCAATCATCAATGTTACCAAATAACATGAGTTTTAATCTTCAAAATAGTAATTAGAATTAAAGTAACTTATATTTAATGTTTCAGAACTAAATAATCTTTTTATAAATTCAAATATTAACTTCTGACTAAAATATTTTTCCACAAATATTTGTTTAAAAATAATAAAGATGCGAAATAAATTAGTTTTTCCATGAAGTTATGTATTTTAGCCTTTTAAAAAAGTTAAATTAAAAAAAAAATTGAAAAATCGAAACACAATTTAATCTTAACATGAAAGGAAAATATTTATATTTATTTATTTATTCTCTTACTGTAAATATTTATTTATAACTTCATCTAAAATAATATGAAAGTGATCAATGTTTTCTTACCCAAAAAAGTGATTAATAATTATACTTTTAGAAATTAATTTGTATATATTAACTATCAAACAATTAAATCACATTTCTTTGATCAACATTTTTTTCATAGTTACTAATGAAAATTTTTATTATTTTTTATCAAAAATAATTTCATATTTATTTTTCTTTTAAAAATATTATTTATGGTTTTAATATTAGTTATTTTAATTATTTTTAATCAACAGAAGACAATGTTTGCCAGACTACTTGCCCATTTCTGATGTTCAACCATGTTCATCTTTCTCTGTTTTCTTTTTTTACCATTTGGAGGTGGTTGGGACCAATGTTAAGGACAGGAACATGTGTAGTACCTGATTTAAGATAAGATTTTTCATTTTTTACTGTTAATTTGTTAGGGACTATAAATTGAGATGCATTCTTGACCTTCTCTTCATCTCAACATGTCAACATGTTACTCTCTCTTGTTTTTTCCAACAACTACGGTATTGTTGAAAGTGAGTGACAACGATCTAAGTTCTTTTGTACTGTTATGTGGTTTACAAGAAATTAAGATATAATATAAGTTACATGAAAAAGAAAAAAAAAAAACAGAAACTATTGTGTGATCATAAAATTTTCAAATATGAATAATATTCCAAGTTTAGACCTATAATAAAAGATGTCTATAAAGACAGTGTTTTCCAACACAAGCATATGACATGTAGATAGATAAACTTACATGTATTAATGTTCTCAGTTCTCTGGCCAAAAAACACCATGATAATTCAGCTTGGTGCAGGCACACAGGATATAAGTTCAGCAGGACCACGCCAAAATTCTGCGCTGGATTTGTACCCATCATTTGATAATGACTGCCTAATTCAAAAACTAACGGCTCTGATCTCCCTAACTGTGTCAGTTCTGATGAACTCAACTGCAACATATCCAAGGGTCCATATCTAGCTAGAGCAGCAACTATAAACCTGTAGGTTGCCCTGAAAAAAGTTCATCACTCATATTATATTATGTTTTTAGTGTTTCTTGTTAAATAAATTAATTGACACATACTTTCTTTTAAACCACTATTAACTAATGTCATTAGAATATTAAGAACACCACCTTCCATGTACAAATTATTTAACACATTAATTCATATGGAGAAAACATCAATTATTTTCAAGACAGGAAAATTCAGTTATTTATATAGAATTTCTTTTTTGTTTTGGTGTCTGAGATTTGTCTCTACTCACCACTACTTTTCGCCAAATTCAATAATTGTTTCAGACAAGTATAAGGAATACTTTATATTGATTAAAAATTAATAAATAACGAGAATATGTTGATATATAATACTATTTTTAATAGTATTTGTTTTCAACTTGTTGATAAATATATTCTTATTAACACTTTTCTTAGATTTTAGCAGTCCAGTTGAGGAAGCTTGATTTGCACTTAACTAGTCCCGTGTAGAACAGTGTACATAATAAATTCGTAGAATACACTTGTAAAAAAGCAATCAAGCAAACGTAACTGTCATCAATCTACTGGGTTCCAAAATACACGTCCATATTTATTAATTACTTACCATAAGCAATTTTAAGATTGTGCTAAAAACCATGTTCAGATTAAGAAAAAAAAAAAGGGAGAGAGAGTGTGTCTATCTCAATGAAAGCAATAGAGGATTTGATGTCATTTAGCAAAATAAGATAATGACATTACAAATCTCATAAGCATAATAATTTAATTTAAGATAAATAAAGGAATTTCTAATCCTTGGCTTCCTATGCAGTAAAGGAAACAAAAATTGACAACCCAGCTCCATTTTCCTGGTATGGTTGCATTTCCTGCATAAGTGTGACTCCCATGAACACAGATATTATACAGGAAAAAAAAAAAGGAACCATGGAAGCGCCATCAAACAAAAAATACTAATAACTATAAACATAAAGTGCCAAGTATGATACGGTACAAACACCAATTAATGAGTATTTAATTGAAAGAGGATGAAGACGAAGATGAAGTCATGTCTTCCCTAACTTGTTCTAACAAGAGAGAAGAACTAGGGGTAGCTATATCAACCTCTTCCTCGGCTTCCAAACAGGAGGAAGAAAGAGAAGAACTGTAGAACGATAAAGGGGAAGAAGGAGAACGAGAGTTTATATCAGAAGGAGAAGTGGTGGAGGAAAAAGTCACCAATAAATCAATGAAAGCACCAACGATATAACCATGGTTGCTTTTTCCATTGACTTTCAAATACCAACACAAAAGCTCTTGGAGACCATCCCAATCTTTAACGCACTGGGCCTCTACCATCTCCTCCATGGACCTCAGGAAGTCCACGTAAGGGTCCTGAGACTCTACGGACATAACCACGCTGTCTTTGAAGGGCAACGTTGTTGTTGTTGTTGTTGCCGTGGGTTTTTCTGTTGTTGTTGTTGGTTGTGTAGGTTTTTGTGTTGATGTTGGTTTTGATGTTCCTGCTTTGGACTCTAATATGGAGCTTGTCTGGTCGGGGTGGAAGAACAAACGGTCGGAACGCAGGGGGCGAATGAGGGTCTCGAGGGAATCGGGTCTTCTAGAATCTTCTTCTGAAGCGGTTGAGAAGCTTCCGGAGTCGGGGGAGACAGTGAAGAAGGAGTGCGAGCTCTCGGGCATGTCGAAGTAGGCGGGGTTGATGGTTTTGAAAGCGACGTCGTTTTGGGCTCGAAAAGAGAGGGTTCGAGGTTGGTTGCAAGAGGGCCAGGGCCAGGAAGTGGAAGACGGTTTGGCGGTGGTGTTGAGGTGCGAGTTCTTGTGGAGGAGGGAAGGAAGCTTCATTTTCTTGCCCATGGGAAATGAAATGCAGATTGAAATGAAATGAAATTAGAAGTTTTTTGAGAAAAGAGAAGAGACGAAGGTTGGTGTTGTGTTGGGTTGGGGGCATTAATGGGAAGTCAGATGTGGTTCGGAGTTGTGTGGGTTTGGGTTGGAAGATTTTAAAGGAGTGGTGGGTCAATTTAGAAACCACTATTGCTGCTACTTCGTGTCTCATATTATTCATTTTTTTTTTCAAAATATTAATCATAAAAACTTCAAAACATTGCTATTTTAATTTTTTTTTTTTTGGTAACATATTGGTGTGGATTATTCATTCTTAAAAATAATGGTTAACATATATATATATATATATATATATATATATATATATAATGTTAATATATTAATTTCTCCGCATTTAGTTTATTTTATACTAAGAGTGATATAAAAAGTATTTGAGTATTACGCTATTTGAATAAGAGAATAACTTATTCCTACGACCAATGTTAGTAGTGTTGTTCTTATGATAGTCGTAGGTGGCAAAGTTTGTAGTGTTGCAATATTTTCTTGTAGTATATAACAAGTTAACTGTCACACTTGGAACCTTTTACATAGAATTGAGTATATTTAGGCGAATTTTTCTGGTCAAGCTGAGAAAAATAAGTGAGGTTCGTCTTGAGAAGTCAATCTTAGTCTTAGAATATGGAATTGGAAATTAAGTTATGAAGGAAGTTTTAGTAATATAATTGGACATTTAGTATCGAAAGTAAGATGTGTAGAACTATTATTTTGTAATAGAGTTAAAATATCTTTAAAATGTTTTTATTAATTTTATTCTTAATATTTTTAAATGTTAAAAAAAATTAAGAATAATAAGTAAAAAAAAAAGCTTATAAATGTAAAAGTTCTTTCATAGAATTTGTATATTATCTAAAGACACCTTCAGCATGTCTTCTGAATAATTATCTTAAAAAAATTAATATATAAAGACTAACAAATAAACACGAAGACAAAAACTATTACTTTTGATAAATTTATTTTGCCAAAAAATGAATTATTTTTATTTTCTTTAAATGTTCTTCTAAGAAGTTTAAATTTAATCTCGATATACGTTCATACGAGACGTTTATGTTAGCATCATTTTTCAATCTATTTAAGAATATGTAAAAATTTGAAGAAATTATTGTTTAAATAATACTTGAAAAATTGTTTTGATAAATCAGTAAAAAAATATTTGATTTTTTTGACTAAAAGTTACTATAAAAAATAGTTGTTGTAATTTTATTTTATTAAAAGTTTGAAATTTATAAGAATTAGACATATATAGTTTCAGTGGTTGAGATTAAATTAGTATAAAAATAATTTGTTTTCTCTGGTTCTTTCCAACCAAAAATATTTTGGTCTTTTAAAGAAAAATAAAAGGTATTGAAGAGCAATTTATTTTAACACAATTCAAACTCTTCTTATATATTTGCTTTAACAATATTTGAGCTTGTGTACAAGCTAAATTTAGTTTATAAAAAAATTGATTTTTTTCCTAAAAATACTTATTGAGAGGTAGTAAGAAGAAAACTTATAACCTTAATTAGCATTCATAATTATATTTTAACAAAATTAATAATGATAATTCATTTAGATCCAATTGTTATAACCTTAATTTGTTTTATTGGAATTCTTTTACCAAACTTAGTTTAAGAAAAAACACCTTCAAGAATAAAGTCTAAGAGATTCTTACTAATTTTGATTAAATATTTTTACAATAAAATATAAATTATGAAAATGTTATAACTTTTTTTAAACAACAAGCAAGTATTTTATTTAACAGACCTATTTTGTTATATTTGTTTAATCAATACAGTCTAAGTCAAATGATAAGAACACAACTTTAAACTAATATTATAGCATACGAAAGATTCTATATACTTATTCTATTAAAATATATACTTATTCTATTAAAATAAATATATAAAGATGTTCTGCACTTTAGGTGAAAGTTTTCCATTTATACTTACTCCAATATTATGCAAAATTTTGCTAGTATGAGTTCTGATACAATATCATAAGTGAACTTTAAGCTTAATTCATTATTACAAAACTGACTTGTAAGATGAGGTTTGCATTCACCCATTTATAAATTATTGAAAAGCCTTATCTTTAATGAATATGGAATCTTTTAACAAAAACATAATTACTCCCTCTAAGTGTTAACTATAATGCTATGATGAAAGCAAGTAGTCATTCTTCACGTTTTAATCCACCAACATTAAACCCCTTGATAGATGTAATTGTTTTTTTTAAGCAGTTTCTCAAAAACTGGTAAAGAAGTTTGAAATGAAAAACTAAAACTTTCGAAACTTATCTCTACAAAATTGTTACTTAGATTCTAATAAGAAAGGGACAATTGTTGTTATAATAAACTTTATAGGGATTACGATATATTGAATAGGATATATCCTTTACTCAAAATCTGGTATTAGTCACTCAATAATATTTTCTATTCGAAATCTATTTTCCAGATATATTGTTTAATCACTTATTTAAACTATTTTTCTTCTTCCACTTTTATGTTTAATATCAACAAATCTTACACTAATTTAACCTTATACTTTCAAAAAATTTTATAGTAATTTCAACTAAAACACTGATTCTTCCAGCATTTTTTTTTTTATCTATTAGAACAAAACTCTTAACTCTTAGTCATTTCTATTCCCAAATCATGACTTCCATCAATATATTATCACTCACTTAAATTATTATTTTTTACTATTGTTAAATAATATACAAATTAAATCAAGAATAGGGAGATTTAAATAAATCCAAACATATTTATTCTTCAAAGTCTATAAATATCTTTTAAAATTTTCTCAACTAACTAAAAGACATATGATATGATTCTAAAATTAATTACTATTTTACATTATACAATAATTCATATGTTTATGCAATAGTGGAGAAATTTTATATTGTCAATATATTTTGATTAAAATCTAATTTTCTAACTATTATTTCAAAAGCAATTATTAGTGAAATATTTTGTGTGGATGATAATAAGTTATTCTTGTATATCTTAACAAATATTTTTCAGTAAAAAAGTATTAAATGCTTTATAATAAATTTTATAGACACCTACATATATATAATTTCAGTTAATTTTTTTTCATTAACTTAATTAGTATAAAAAATTATATACTAATAAATATGAGAGTGTTGTGTTATGCAAAGTATAGTTTTTCCTTTTTCTAATTAAAAACATCTGAATTTCTCATAAATAAAGTATTTCAAAATAGTTCTACCCATATACATTTTTCCTCTTAAAAAATCTCTTCCTCCTCCCATATCAAACTATTTTTTTTAATATTATACATACATATATACATATATATACATACATACATATATATATATATATATATATATATATATATATATATATATATATATATATATATATATATATATATATATATATATATATAAGATCGCATTTAATG
>Ga0099825_1006637_pt1 | contig 14382 bp, 9 predicted proteins | sample SiratroredBW_FD_76838 | JGI IMG/M metagenome (GOLD analysis project Ga0099825, IMG submission 76838) | Root nodule microbial communities of legume samples collected from California, USA - Siratro red BW | ecosystem: Host-associated > Plants > Roots > Nodule | place: USA: California | collected... | reverse complement strand
CTGGAAAACTTCGTTGTCATCAGGGCGTTTGGTACTGGTGTGATAAATTGGTGGTGCCTTGTTCTTCTCCTTTAATTCAAACTATTCTTCAAGAATTTCATGCATCCAAGTTGGGAGGTCATGACGGTATAAAAAAGACACTGGTTCGCATTTCCTCTCAATTTTATTGGAAACATATGCAAAAGTCCATCAAGAAATACATTGCGAAGTGCCAAATTTGTCAACAGATGAAGTATAGTACTCAACCACCAGCGGGTTTGCTCGAACCACTTCTTATTCCTTCTCATTTTTGGCTCGACATTGCCATGGATTTTATCACAGGTTTACCGTGGGTACAAGGATACGCGGTTAGTATGGTGGTGGTGGATCGTCTGTCCAAATTTGCTCATTTTATACCCTTGCCGGAGGATTACTCAGCAACTAAAGTGGCTGACGCATTTATAGATCGCGTGGTTAGCATTCATGGTCTGCCTAAATCAATTGTCTCTGATCGAGACAAAGTCCTTACTAGTAAATTCTGGGAGCATTTATGTGCGAGGCAAGGTATTGTGTTGGCACGTAGCTCGGCTTATCATCCACAAACTGATGGCCAATCGGAGGTATTGAATTGTTGCTTGGAGATGTATCTTCGATGTTTTACTCAAAATAATCCACGAGACTGGCTTAAATTGTTACCCTAGGCAATGTTTAGTTATAATACGTCGTGGCATTCATCTATTGGGATGTCTCCTTACAAAGACATCTTTGGTACATAACCTTTACCTATTTTGTGATACACGCCAATTGTCACAGACCCTCCATCACTACAAGACCAATTACAACAGAGGGATTCCATTTTGCATGAACTTAAAGACAATCTTCAGTGGGCTAGGAATCGGATGAAAGCTCGTGCAGACATGAAGAGGAGAGAGCTGGAATTTCAAATTGGAGATTTTGTATATGTGAAACTCCAGCCATATAGGCAACATTCAGTGGCTTTACGCACAAATCAAAAGTTGTCTATGAGGTATTTTGGGCCTTTTAAGGTACTGGATAGAATTGGTAAGGTGGCATACAAACTGGAGCTTCCCCCTACTGCCAAGATTCATCCTGTGTTTCACATTTCTGTTTTAAAGAAATGCATTGGCGCTCCAACCACGACTACTATTCCAACACCATTATTAATTGATGACATTGGTGTTCAATTACATCCACAACTCGTTTTGGGACATCGCATGATTAAGAAGAATGATAGGTGGCATGAGGAGGTTCTAATTAAGTGGCAGTCGCTGCCGTCTGAAGAAGCTACATAGGAATCCTATGAACAAATGCAGCAACAGTTTCCTTCTTTCGACCTTGAGGGCAAGGTCAATTTTAACGAAGGGGGTAATGATAACAATGCAATGAAAATAAAGAAAAGGAGTGGGCCCAGATACACGAGAGAATGCAGGGACAAGATTGGAACATTCTAGAGTACCAAAATGAAGGGGATTTAGCATGGAAGGACAGCTGGAATGGGCAGGGAATATATTGTGAGCCTCCTCTTCTCTGGAATATTCTTCTCTTTCCCTGACTGTTCTTCTTCCTCTTCTTATCATTTATCCTTAACTCTGTTGCAGGTGGTTGTTACTTTTCTATTAATCCCTGTGTGACCCTCCAGCTTATGAATCTTTTGTGAATTTCAGTTTCTGATACTGCCAAAATATATCATCTATATACTCTGAACCCTTTGTCATTACAATTTGAAATTGCAGTCGTATCAATAAGAATAGAAGAGAAAGTTTATAAAAATTTATGAAAGATATAATTAGAATTATTGATAAAATATTTTTTAATTATAATTTTTAATTTTATTATTATTACTTTTATTATTATGATTATAATTTTAATTTATAATTTTATTATTATTTTTGGTTTTTTATATTAATATTACTAATATTTTAATTTAATAATTATTATATTTTTATTATTATATTATCAATTTATTATCAGTATTTCTATATTTTATTTTTATTAATATATTATTATTTTATTATTATTAGTCTTCTTTTTGCATAAATCTGCATATATCACCGAAGAAAGAAGAGGTAACATTTCTCTTCTCGATTTCTGTAATCAATCAATATTTTATTTCTTGGTAAATCACTACAAAATATCATGTTTGTGGTGGCGGTTTTAATATGGCTTTTCAAAAATAGTGTCATATTATATTATATAAATCGACATTTTAATGACTGTCACATTTTAAGTTTAAAAAATGACATTTAGAAATGCCACTTTATACATAATATCATTTTTTGACACGCGCGCAATTTTCATTCTCTCAAAATGAAAACACAAAGTTTCCCTCAAAACGAATGAAAAGCAAAATTTCCTAATAAACAAGTTCCCTCCAAATTGAAACGTGTAAAGTTCCCTCAAAATCTTTCCTTTCGTATGGTATGATTTCTAAACCTAAAATTTTAGATCTCTTCAGTTTCGTTGAATCAAAACCCTAATTCTCTCAATTTCAGTTTTCCACATCGAAAAACCTATCTCTCTCATTCCTTAGGGTGCTTTCTTCTTCTCCTTCTTCCTCTCTTTATCAATTATGTCCAAAGTTTTTTTGCTTTTAATCTCAACCATAGTTATAAAATTTTGCTTATTAAACTCTATTATTTGGTTTCAATTGTTTAGTTTTTAGGTTTTAGGGTTATTTTGTTTTCACAATTATGAAATTTCGAGATTTGCATTCCTAATTCGGTGGTTATTTGGATTTTTGAAATCGGAATGGTGGGGACTTGTTTTGATTTTGCTATTGATGGATCCTTGGTCGGGATTTGCTGTGGATTTTTGTTTGTGTTGCTGATTTTGATTGTTTTGTATTGGGTGAATGTTGGCAATATGTTTTGAAGACTGAAGAACAATAATGGCTCTAATTAGTAGCATTGGGTATGTTGTAGTTGATAATATGTGGTGTACGTTTTGATGTTTTTGGAATCAGCTTGATGCAAAGGTGTACGCAGGGCAAAAAATACATCCCTTTTTTTCCAATGGAAGGAGGAAAATGAATGGCGCCGACGAGCTTTATCTGCTAAGAAGACAGGAAAAGGAATTAGTGGTTCTATTCATGTATTTGAAAATGTTCAGGTATGATAATTGTATTTCTAATTTGATTTTTGTGGCCTCTAGGATAGTTTTTAATAAAATTAATTGAGCTAAACTATTGTCAAACTCAACCAAACTGAACTAATTTGAGTGAAAAGTTAATTAACTCAGCGATCCTTTAGTTCAGCTTTGTTAAGAATTAAACTGCTCCTAAACTAGCCTACATATGAATTGAATTGTAAAAAATTTGGAAAATATGTTTCAAAGTAACATCTCTATTGAACATTTCAAGATTTGTTCACAGTAAACTATCAGTTGGATTAAACTATGTTTATCTTATTCAGTCATCTATTTTGCCTTTTACTTCTATATTCCAACTTTTTTTCTTTTAATTTCTTCTCTTCATCATAATAAATTTCTTTTATTAATAAAATTATCAAAGGTTTGATATTCCTGTTTTCTAAATTTTAATTTGTGCAATTTTTTTCTTGTCAATGGAGGATGATGCCTCACCCATTGATTGGATTGTCTGGACATTTTTGGATAATACCACAATTGTATATTTTGGTAGAGAGAGCTCAAATTTATCTTTTATGGATGGTTCTATTGAATCCTTAAATCTTGATAACATACCTAGTGCTTTAAGACTCTAAAGCACTAAGAAAGTCGTGTCTTGTCCAAGTCAACTTTCTATACAGCCAGATGTCACCACCAAATTCAGTTGTGTTACAGAAAGCAAAATGTCATTTGAAGTTAGATGTAAAAGTGATACATAAATTTTTCTTTTATTCTACTTGAGTTCCTCTATTACCATCCCCAATAACCTGAACCCTTTTCAAAGTTTTATCTAATAAGTGAAAGTTAGTTTAGATGGAAACAATGGCACTGCTGTGTCAATTATTTATAACATTTGCCAAATATTGTCAGGACCTGTACTTGGGAGTGAATGAAAATACTTTTCTAGGGCATAAGGACATTTTCGGAAAGCCAGATACTGAGCCATAAAGTAAATTTCTCCAAGCAAGGTGATAATAGATGTACATTTTACCAGTGATTTATTTATTTATTTTTGTTATTATGAGTAAGTTGCATTGTTTCCCTATATTCGTTTTTTACTTTAGCTAATGCAATAATTGAGAAACTAACTTTCCATCTCTAGAAGCAAATAGACCCTTAGAGAAAATTGTTCAAAGGGGACAGAAAAATTATAGTTCACAGTCCCATTACAAGAGCTCAAAGTTAAATTTGGTCTTCATCTGGTTCTCAACACGAATCAAATTACAAAGGGAAAGTTAAAAGAATTACAAAGATTCTTCAACTGGTACTTTTTTGTCCTCTATACTTTTGTAGGATTCATACTATTTTGTATTTGGTTTGTGATTACATGGTGTAATATTAAATGAAATAGTAATAGATAGAATGTAAATAAGTTTATTTTGTTTTTATTTATTTGTTTGAGTTGATGCTTTTAGATTGCTACTTTTTACACTTTCTCAACTTCCCAACCAAATCAAGAGATTGTTGCTCCTGTCACAATATCCATCTAAGTCTAAAAAAAATCCTAAACAACAAATTTTCAAAACTCTTCTCAGTAAATCTTGAAAGTAAGAACATCAGAGCACTCAACTTGAACCTTAACCCGATCAGAGCACTCAAAAGAAATCCTAAACCCTCTCAAAATCCTTTTAAATAAAAAAAATGAGCCAAACAGGAACCCTAAAACCCATCAAAGCACTCAAAAGAAACTTTAAACCATTATTTTTTTATTATTATCATTACCATTACTTTTTTTCTTTGTTTTCTTAACAAATCAATAAATAATGTTTAATTTCAAATAAATTTGTGAAAATATAAAAAAATATAAAATTTTCAAAATTAAAATATGAAACATCATCAAATACATTCTCACATTAGAACTACGTGATCCCTGATTTTTCTTTGGGGTGTGTTTGGATGTGGAGATGGATTTGAGGGAGGGGAAACGAGTGGATTTGAGATGAAGGTGTGTGGAAAGTATGTGTGTTTGGATTAAGGAAAAGATGGTAAGAAAAGAAAGGAAAGGGTATGAGAGTTTGTGAATGATGTGATGGATATGATTGATAAAATAATTCTTTTAATAAATAAAATTATAATATTACAAATATACCCTTGTGATTAAAATTAACTTAAAATAAAATATGATTAATTTGTTGGATATGACTGATGAATTATTATTATGTTTAGTTCATGGGACTAGGAGATTATTAATTATTTTAAAATAAAATAAAAAAATTAAATTATTATGGTTAATATTATTAATATTTTATAAATTTATTTTTATTATTATTATTATAATTTTTAATTTTATTATTATTACTTTTATTATTATTTTATAATTTTATTATTATTTTTATTTTTTAACATTAATATTATTAATATTTTGTTTTTGTAATTATCTTATTTTTATTATCATTTTATAAATATATTATTAGTATTTTATTATTATTATTATTATTTTAAAAATTTATTAAATTTATTATTCTTTTAATAATTATTGTATTATATTAATTGTATTTATTTTATTGTAATATAAATGAAATCAAAAATAAATTAATGGTAGTTTTGTAATTGTACCAAGTGTTACACTACTTTCTTCTTCTCTCTGCTTAGGTGAGGGAGGATGACCAATAGTAACACTCCTGCTTTTCCATGCTTGTATTTCCGTTTAAATCAATAGATGCAAACATACAAACATACTTTCATCCCTCAAATCCGTCTTCTTAAATAGTAAATCAGTTCAAACAAACATAGCATTATGGAAATACATAGGACCATGGACAATCCTTATCAGTCTCAAAAATGAAAAATATACTTTATTTATTTATTTTTACTTATTATGTTTATTTTATTTTCATTTTTTATTATTTTTTATTTATTTATTTTTATTTATTACCTCTTTGTTAATAAATTAATTTGTTGTTAAAAATGATTTTATAGTGAATTCCAAAAACAAAAAAATATATAAATTTTCTAAAATAAAAAATAACAATAATAAATTTAACAAAAAATAAATAAATAATAAAAGATATTAAACATCCTAGCAAACAAATTCTATAGTTAGAACTACGTGAACCCTGATTTTTCATCCTAAATAGAAATACGTAAGACCAAGGTCAATCCTTGTCAGGCCCAAAAAAGAAAAGAAATATTTTCTTTCTTTGTTTGTTTGTTTATTTTCATTTATTTGCATCTTTGTTCTTTCTTTATTTATATTTATGTTTATTTTATTGGTATTTTTGTTTATTTTCATTTATTTTATTTGTATCTTTGTTTTCTTAGTTTTGTTTATTTGTATTTGTTTTCATTTTAATTTGCTTATTTGATTAAAGGTGTCTTAGGACGAGCATTCTGAGAGTGCTAATACCTTTCCTACACGTAACCGACTCCCGAATCTATATATGGTTCGCATACATTTCTTTTTTTGGTTTATTCATAGTTTTTCATAATAAACTATGGTGGCAACTCCAATCTCTAATCAAATATATTTTTTAAATTTAATTTCTCATCGCCCTGTCGTGATCCCGGTCGCGACAATCGTTGTTCACAGTCGGTAAATTTCTTTGCTCAAATAATAAATGGCGTGCTCTTTTCACCTTGTTCTATCATGTTGATCCAACACGTTACCCATTGATTTATCTAACACTATCACAAACAAAATAAGCGGTATTCCAAGAACTGGCGGACATTGGAGGCTCTTGTAAATATTGCTTAATTTTATCGAAAGTTGCTTGACAATCTTCGTTCCACTCCACAACTTGGTTTTTATGCAACAGTTTGAATATTGGTTTGTAAGTGATAATCATTTGGGAGGTAAGTCTAGCAATGTAATTTAGTCTTCCTAGACAACCCCTGACTTTTTTTTTTTCGTGTGAGGATGTGAGATCTCTAGTATTGAACACACCTTGTCTAGGTCTACCTCTATCCCCTTTTTACTGATAATGAAGCCCAATAGTTTTCCATATTTAACGCCAAAAGTACATTTAGCTGGATTAAACCTAAGTTTAAATTTCACTCAACCTTCAAAGAACTTTCTCAGGTTGACAAGGTGTTCTTCTTTAGATCTAGATTTGACGATCATATCATCAACATAAACATCAATTTCCTTATGCATCATATTGTGAAAAAGAGTCACCATGGCCCTTTGATATGTTGCTTCAACATTCTTGAACCCAAATGACATCACCTTATAACAAAAAGTGACCCATAGTGTGATGACTGTGGTCTTTTCTACCTCTTCAGTTGCCATCTTGATCTGATTGTATCCCAAGAATCCATTCAGAATGAGAATAACAAAGATGTGGCTATTTTGTCTACCAGAGTATTGATATGTGGTAGCGGAAAATCTACATATATTCGAACTTTTCCTCCTTTTTTGGCATTGACACTATATTTGCCACCCGTTGAGAATATTTTGATATGCCAAGAATTGCCTTTCCACTTCCTGCTTTATTTTTAAGGATATATTTGGCTTCATTCTTCTCAATTTCTACTTGACCAAATGGCATTCTGGCTTGAGTGGTAGTTTTTGTTGTACTACGTCAGGGTCTAATCCGGGCATGTCCTGGTAGGACTAAGCAAAAACATCTTTGAATTCTTTTGACGGACTATATAGTTGCTCCTGTGTCTCTTTTGTTATGTCGGTGCGTATTTTGACTTCTTTTTCCTAACCTTCCTCCCCCAATTATCCGTTTCCACATTCTCCTGATGCGATTTTATTTCTTTTGTTTCCTGTTCCACTAATCTCAACAGTTTAGGAGATGTTTCATAGTCTTCATCATAATCATTTTCCATATTATCGATAGGGATTGCAAAATTAGGGCATGAAATATAGTCATTGTTATTTTCAAAATATTCATCGACAGATCTACATTATTCAAGTTTATGAAAATAAATAGGCAATAAATAAGAAATGGTGAAGAGCAAGATCGAAACACAAATTTATGTTAGTAAATATGTGTTCATGCCAACACTAAGTTTTTCCAAAAAGAGTCAGCCCTTACAAGTAACGAATCACAAAGTTTTAACCCAAACCAAAGGGTAGCTATAAAATGTTACATTTCACTACAATTAAACACCATGGGTAAGTCCACCGATTCCCAGTTGTTACGCTGCACGCTAAGGAGGATAGGGGCGCACAAAATTCAGATTTCTGTCTTCGAGCTCTTTCTCGATCGCTGCCACTTGACCAACACTTATCCATCCTGTACTCAAGAAACTTTTTCTAATGTCGCACAAGGTGTTTCCTCCTATCCTTGGCTCGCGACCCTCTAGCCTAGCAAAACTTTTCTCTCTTCTTTCTCTATCACGCTTCAGTTGCTCCCTTGGTAGGTTTGTATCTTAGGTCGTATCTTCCTTTGTTCTCGCCAATTCCAATGAGTATACAAGTTCCTTACCATCCTTGCTTAGCCCATCCCCAAACTGGTATCCTTCTTTTAATATGGTTCTAGCCATAGTCACGAATGCTCTTGGCAATTAAGAGTTTAACTTGAAAGACTCGACATATGCAATGCCTTCAATCTCTAGGGTTTGGAAGGAAGTTTCCAAGGCTTCCTCAGTGATCTCAATGTATCGAGTGGACAACGGTCCACTCACTAGTAAATCTTTTTCTCTATAGACTATTACTAGGTTGGCATCCACTACAAAATTCAACTTCTAATGCGGTGTGGAAGGCACAACACCAACAATATGAATCCAAGGATGCCTTAGCAAGCAGTTGTATGTTAGGGAGTATATCCATTACTTGAAATACTACTTGCAAAGTGCAGGACCCAACTTTCACTAGCAATTCTACTACTCACATTACTTCTCTTATGCTCCCATCGAAAGCCTTTACAACCATAACACTTGAGCATATGTGGACCCCTTCAAAGCATAACTTGTTCAACGTTGAAAACTAAGCCAAGAGGACTTGGTTTTGAACCTAGAACTTAGCCACATTCTTTTTAGTCCGTTTCCCATTGTTTCCTATTAGTATCACTCAAAAAAGTTATGGGCCTTTTGACACGAAAACCTGTTGAAGTTGAAAACCAAGCCAAGATGATTAGGTTTTGCACCCAAAACTTCCCCACAATATTTTTGGTCATTTTGTTGTCGTTTCCCATCAACACGACTAAAAAATATGGTCAAAATTTCATGACTTTAGACACAAAACATTGCCAAACTTGCATGCCAACCCAAAATTACTTGACTTTACCCCGAAAACCTCTTTTTAGATCGATTTGTGGTTGTTTGACATAATAGAGGATGAAGAAAACTTCAGGTTAAAATTTCATGAGTCTTTCAGGTATGGAAACCACCAAAGCTGGCAGAGCTGAAAACCAAGCCAAGATGACTTGGTTTTGCACTCAAAACATACCCACATTTGTTTTAGTCAATTTCTTATTCTTTGCCATCAGTATTTTTTAAAAAAAGTTGAAGTCAAAATTTCATGACTTCTAGTAGGAAAACCTAGCGAAGTTCGAAACCAACATAAGATGACTAGGTTTTACACCGAAACCTTCACCATATCATTTTCGGCCATTTTGTTGTTGTTTCTAATCAATACGACTAAAAAATGTTTTGCTCAAAATTTCATGACTTTTGGCATGAAAGCTCGTCAAACCTGCAAACCAACCCAAAATGACTTGATTTTGCCCCCAAAACTTCCTTTTGTGGGTTGATTTGTGGTTGTTTGAGATGAAAGAGGACCCAAAAAATTTCATGCCAAAATTGCATGACTCTATCATGCATGGAAACCATTAAAGTTGGCAAAGTTGAAAACCAAGCTAAGATAACTTGGTTTTGGACCCGGAACAACCCACATGCTTTTGATCAATTTCTTATCATTTCCCTTGAATACGATTGAAAAATGTTCTGGTCAAAATTTAATGACTTTCGGCATGAAAACTTTTCGAAGTTGGAAACGAACCTCAGATCTCTAGGTTTTGCACCCAAACATTCCGCACATTATTTTCTGTCATTTTGTTGTGTTTCCCGTCAATAAGACTAAACAATCTTCCCATCTGAATTTTATGACTTTTGGCACGAAAACTCGCCAAACATGCAAACCAACCAAAAATGACTTGGTTTTGCCCCCCAAACTTTTGAATATCCTTTTCTTTCTAGATTGATTTGTGGTTGTTTGACATAAAAGAGTGTCGAGAAAAGTTCAGGTCAAAATTTCATGCTTTTTCAGGCATGCAAACTACCAAAGCTAGTAAAGTTAGAAATCAACCCAAGATGACTAGGTTTTGCACCCGAAACATACTCCCAGTCTTTTTAATCCACTTCTTATCATTTCCCATTAGTACGAATCAAAATAGTTCTGGTCAATATTTAATGACTTTTGGCCCGAAAATCTGTTGGAGTTAGAAACAAGCGCAAGATTACTAGATTTTGCACCCAAACCTTCCCCACATAATTTTTGATCATTTTGTTGTTGTTTCTCATCAATCGGTTAAAAAATGTTCCGGTGAAAATTTCATGACTTTTCGCATGAAAACTCCCCAAAGTTGCTAGCCAACCCAAAATATCTTGGTTTTGTCCCCAAACTCATGAACATCTTTTTTTTGGGTTGATTTGTGGTTATTTGACAAAAAAGAGTACCAAGAAAACCGCAGGTCAAAATTTCGTGACTCTTTCAAGCACGAAAATCACCAAAGCTGTCAAAGTTGAAAACTAAGCCAAGATGACTAGGTTTTCCACCCAAAACATACCTATATTCTTTTTGATCCATTTCTTATTGTTTACCATTAGTCTGGCTCAAAAAAGTCCCGGTTAAAATTTCATGACATTTGGCACGAAAACCTACCGAAGGTGGAAACCAATCGAAGATGACTAGGTCTTGCTTACAAACCTTACCCACATCATTTTAGGTTATTTTGTTATTGTTTCCCATCAATACGACTAAAAAATGTTTTAGTCCAAATTTCATTACTTTTGGTACAAAAAACTCGACAAACATGCGAACAAACCCAAAATCACTTGGTTTTGCACCCAAAACTTTCAAACATCATTTTTTGGGTCAATTTGTGGTTGTTTGACATGAAAAGTGGGCCAAGAAAACTTTAGGTTAAAATTTCATGACTCTTTCAGACAAAGAAACCACCAAAACTAACAAGGTTGAAAACCAGGCCATGCTCACTTTGTTTTGCACCTGAAACATACACACCTTCTTTTTGGTCCATTTCGTATCGTTTTCCCACAGTACAACTCAAAAATACTCCAGTCAAAATTTCTTGACTTCCGACACAAAAAGTTGCCGAAGTTGAAAACCAACCCAAGATGCTTAGATTTCGCACCCAAACCTTCCCCACATCTTTTGCAGTCAATTTATTGTTATTTCCAATCATTAGAGCTAACAAATGTTTCAGTCAAAATTTCATGACTTTTGATATAAAAACTTGCCACATTGCATACCAACCGAAAATGACTTGGTTTTGCCTCCTAAAAATTTTGAGCAACCTTCTTTGGGTCGATTTGTGGTTGTTTGGCTAAAAAGAGGGTGAAGAAAACTCTAAATAAACATTTCATGACTCTTTTAGGCACGAACACTACCAAAGCTAGAAAAGTTGAAAACTAAGCTAAGAAGACTTAGTTTTGCACCAGAAACATGTCGTCATTCTTTTTGGTCCATTTCTTATCGCTTAGCATTACGACATAAAAATGCTTCGGCCAAAATTTCATAACTTTCAACACAAAAACCTGTCGAAGTTGGCAACCAATCTAAGATATCTAGGTTTTTCACTCATACCTTCTGCACAACATTTTTAATTATTTTGTTGTTGTTGCTTCCCATCAATGTGGTTCAAAAATGTTTTGGTCAAAATTTGATGACTTTTGGTACAAAAACTTGTGAAACTTGATAACCAATCCAAAATGACTTGGTTTTGCCCCCAAAACTTGGAACATCCTTTTTTAGATCGATTTGTGGTTGTTTGATGGAAAAGAAAACCAATAAAACTTCAGGTCAAAATTTCATTACAATTTCAAGCACGAAAACCATCAAATCTAGCAAGGTTGAAAACTAGGCCAAGATAACTTTGTTTTTCACTCGAAACATAAAACATTCTTTTTTGTCCATTTCTTATCGTTTCCCCTTACCATAACTCAAAAATACTCTGAGTAAAATTTCATGACTTCTAGCACAAAAACTTGTCGAAGTCTCAAAACCAACCCAAGATGTGTAGGTTTTGCACTGAAACCTTCCCCACATTATTTTTGGTCATTTTGTTGTTGTTTACCATAAATACAACAAAAAAATGTTCCAGTTAAAATTCCATGACTTTTGGCATGAAAATTTTCCACTTTTGCAAACTAATAAATGTTATTATTATAAATGTTATTATTATTATTACAAATATTATTATTATTATTAATATTATTATTGTTAATATTATTGTTATTATAAATATTATTTTTAGTATGATTATTGTTATTGCTATTATTATTATTATAAATATTACTATTATAAATATTGTTATTATAAATATTATTATTATTATTAATATGACTATTATTATTATTATTATTATTAAATCTGTTAGTAAATTAATCGCTAATTTATCAATGGATTTATTTATGAATTTGTCGACGAATAATTTGGTGGTAAATATTTTTTTTGGTAAATCAATCATTAATGACATTTTATCGATGGATAAAATTTCTTAGGTAATTTTTCATCGGTACTTTGCGTTTTTCTTATGGTGATATAAAAGTTCATAAACATCGAAAGTAATAAAATCTATTATTGAAGTCAGTACACATGTTTCACGTTTTTCTTATTGAAAAATAAATGTATTGTTATATATATATATATATATATATATATATATATATATATATTGTGTTTTTAAATCTCAACCTATTATAGTTCCACAATATTCTCAAATTGGTTAAGACATAAGTTTATTTGAAATCATAATTTGTCTCTATAAGTTAAATGATCAAACAAGCACACTATACATTATGACCTAAGAATAAATGATATTTTGTTTAAACAATCAAGAGCATTTTACAATGGATTTAATATGATTCTCATGTGGAAATGTGTATTATGGAAACTTTTCATTCATGACATTTTTTGTTATACATACTTGTTCACATGGATTAGTAAAAAATTTGAGTGATTGAATTGGACGTATAGTATGTATAAAATATTTTTGGAAAATTACATGTATAAATCTTGTTATACATATGTAAATATATGTCAAGAATATATATATATATATATATATATATATATATATATATATATATAAAATATATATATATATATATATATATATATATATATATATATATATAAAATTCATAACTCCTCTAGTGTATTATTACCAAAATCTCATAGAAACTAGAAAGTATTGTTTGCATATCTTCATAGAAATATAAAAACAAAGGAATTAAATATGTAGTATGATTGTCAAAGTAAAAGTTAGTGTAATCATCAAAATTGAACACAAAAAATATAATGAATGGAAAATTTCCTTAATACATATTTCGATAGCTTATATTAGATGAATAAAATAGTGCTCTTGATTTCTTAAAGAAATTAGTATCTTCAATCATATCATAACAAGAAAAAAAATTGAAAACATACAGTGTTGGTTTATCATTGAACAAACGTGAATATCATTTATGGTTAATGTAGGATGAGGAAAGTAACTTTAAGAACTTAACAGAAAACGGTAGGTTGAATATTTCATCTAGTCAATTGAAAAATTGAAAAACAATAATCTAATAAATTCATAACTCAAATTTTCGTAAGTATAATGAAGACACAAATAATAAAAGTTAGTCAGTTATAGGTTTGATGTACTATTATTCCATTTTCATTATTGTGAAATAATTGTCCTTATTATTATTTGTTTTTCTACTCTGTTTTGAATTAATTGTAAACTATTTTAGAATTAGATTTTGATTGTATCTTCTCATTACTGTCAATATTTTGTTTACTTGAAATCTTAACCTCTTATTTGGTTGTGGTATGGGTTAACTTGAAACCATAAGTTGTGACCATCAGATAATGATCAACCAACACATTATATATTATGACTTGACAATAAAAGAGAGTTTGTTTAACCTATTAAGAGTATTTTACATTGGAATTAATATATTTCGTATGAAAATCTGCATTATGAAAACTTTTCAGTCATGACATTTTTTGTTGTACATTCTATTTCACATAAAGTGGTAAAATATTTAAGTGATTAAATTAGAAATATCTATTATGTATAAAATGTTTTATGAAAATTATATATATATATATATATATATATATATATATATATATATATATAT
>Ga0099825_1006633_pt1 | contig 14387 bp, 5 predicted proteins | sample SiratroredBW_FD_76838 | JGI IMG/M metagenome (GOLD analysis project Ga0099825, IMG submission 76838) | Root nodule microbial communities of legume samples collected from California, USA - Siratro red BW | ecosystem: Host-associated > Plants > Roots > Nodule | place: USA: California | collected... | reverse complement strand
ATATATATATATATATATATATATATATATATATATATATATATATATATATATATATATATATATATATATATATCACATTCACATTCACGATAATAATATCACTTTAGTTATTTCTTATAACATTATAATATATTTTATTTAATATATCACAAATATGAGCAATGAAATGAAATAATCAATATTCAAATTCTAACAATCCAATTATGAACAATTAATTTTAAAGACTAACTTAAAAAAAAAAAAAAGTATGGGTATCAAAAGCCTTGTGAATTTTAACATTGATTTTCTGTGAACGAAAATACATAGTATTAAGGTGAATTTTTGTCGGACCTAAATAAATACTTTTATAAATATTTTTTTTAAATAATGTATTTAACAAATAGTTTATTTTCGTACGTGTTAAGGAGGCAAAACAAATATTTTAAAGGTTTGTATTATTTCAGTTTCTTATACGTAATCGATTCTTAGAATTCAAATTTGGTTTCAAAGATATTTTTTTAAGAGATTTTTATGTAATTTTTTTATAATAAAGTATGATAGCGATTTCTGTGAGTTTCATTGTCGTATTCTAGTTGTAAAAATATTAATGCATATTTATATCCTTCAAATAATATAATATGGAAAAGTTAATATTTAAAAGTATTTTTCAATTTAATTTTAATTTAAAAAAATGGGTCGACGAGTCACTCTGCCTTACCCCCTTTTAAGCCACTGGGTTAGTAAATTGGAGTGAGTTAGCGGACCGAAAATACCAACCTAGTCCACCAAAATGTGACAAACTAGTGAGCCTGACCTACTTTGCAAGTTAGGAGAATCATGCTTAAGCTGCAAGTATGCCACTTGAATGACATCATTGCTTGAGTGATATGACTTAGTACATCAAGCTAATCACTTCTTAAAATCTAATTTAAAACTTTGTTTCGTCATCACACGAGTAACCATATATAAAGTAATAAGGAAAAATATAAAAAGGGAGAGTTCAATTGCTTTTATCAATTTAAGAAAAAAATTCAAATATTGTCTGATCGACGATATTTTGAAAAATCATATATAACTCTTTCATCTGATACGCAAATCCACCGAATTATTTATCTGTAATATTTTTCTTATTGACAATAACTGACAAATTATCATATTATAATTATTGCATCTCATAAATCATGACTGATACAAGTTAAAATCTTTAATAAATGATAATTTTCAAATACATCTCTTCACATTAACTTTGTTTCCTAAATTACTACAAACAATAATAACATGTAATGTAGAGAGATCACGGAACAGAGAAATTCACACAATCATTTGTATTGGTTTGTCTGGGGTGCAACAAACTACATATAGTTCTCAATCAACATATTGAGTTTCACTAGGCAGACTAATATTGTGAAGTACATTTTAAGTATTCTTTGGCGGACACTACTGACTATTAACTTGAGTATTTTTGAAACAAGTTACTACTGACTTGATTGAGTATTCTTTGGACTCGTCACTAGTGTCCTTGAGTATTCTTTACTCAAGCCACTCCTTGCTAACCACATAATTCTTTTCACCTAGCCACTCCTGACTAACAAGTATTCTTGTGGATTGTAGTCACTCTTGGTGTTGGAGATCCCATATTAACTAAAGATGAGGTCTTTCAATAGTTGATAAGTGGGTGCAAACCTCACCTTACAAGCCGGTTTTGTAAGGTTGAGTTAGGTTTAAAGCCCACTTGTGATATGGTATTAGAGCCTATCCTAGCAAGGTTGTTGGGCTTATCAGGCCACCCCTATCGGGCCGCTATTGGACCATCCTTATATATAAGTTTCACGCTCGATTTGAAGAGTCTTGGCATAAAGGGTGTGTTAGGGATCCCACATTAACTAGAGATGAGACCTTTCAATAGTTTGACCCTGTCAAGAAGTATTATTCACTCAAGTCACTCCTAGATAAGATACAAAGGATGACAATTTTAATGATCAACTAATCATTGAGTCTAACTACTAGGGAGGATAACATCCTTCGCCATGCATATGATTTAAGCTCTCTCTCCAAGTTTAGATCATTGACCTTGCTCTCTAGGAAAGCGTTATGTCTTTTGACGTATATAGTGACAAATCAATATAAATTATTGTGTGTATTTATGTTTTCTCTTATCTCTCCAATGTTGCCTAACCCCATCAAGGAGTATTATTTACTCAAACCACTCCTAGCTAGGTTATTAAGGTTCAAGGTTATAATGATCAATTGATCATTGAGTATGACTATTAGGGAGGATAGTGTCTTTTGAGGAGTACAATGTTTAAGCTCTCTCACCTAGTTAGATCATTGACTTTGCTCTCTAGGAAAGGGTTGTGTCATTTGATGTATACAGTGGATAAACTCACTATCTTAGTTAGTTAGATGAACATTATAGCAATGTCTTTCATGAAGCTATTTTAGATCCAGGGATATGATAGATTCTTTGCTCTCAGTACAAGGCTCTCTCTTATTCTTTTTAAAAGCTTTAAGGAGTTTCTCTACATTTTAGCAGCATTTTGGCATGGTGTAAACTTAGCTCTCTGACCGCTTTGAGGATTGCTTTATATCTTAGTAATAATTTGGTATGGTATCTCCCACTATCTCCTCTTCTTGATGAAGGTATTTATATAGGCATGGAAGGAGATAACCGTTGGGAGGTTGTTCATAGTCGTTGAGCAACTTCAATGTTTATGCATGTTCTTTTGTCTAAAATTGATTGCATTTCACGCATTTTTTATTTGTTCACCTTTTCTACACAATGTCCTTAATAGTTGACAATGTTCATCTCTTTAGGTAACATAACCTTTTGTACCAATTCATGATAAAAGTGCACATTGTACAGGGTAGACAACTAGGTAAAAAATGATCTACTAAAGGTTGATGAGAAAAATAACTTTAACTTTTTTCTAAAGAGATCATTTTGACGTTGACTTTGACTTATACATTTAACACGTCTCTTTGATAGACGAAGATAATGCACACAAATTCCAAAAAAATATTAAACAATTGTTAAATTTATAATAAGAAATTAAATATTTACCATAACTAAGAATTTGATTGACTATGTTAATATACCAACTACCACCTTCTCAATGATATAATCTATTCATAAAACTTTTAAAGAGAAGTTAGAGATAACAAAATTATAAAGAAATAAAATTTCTAATAAAACATAGAATTAACGTTTATAAACTATTTATGAACTTTTCATTCTTTATCTGTTTTTTTCTATTTTTTTAAAATAACATTTCAGTTCTTACACCACACACCTAAGATAAAGGATTCATTAATCTTCTATCCTTTACATCTAATCATGTTCTCAATATAATATATTTACTAAATAAAAAAATTCTCACATTTTGTTGTATATGATACGTTATAACAAATAATTTTAAAGTTCATTAACATAACGTTTTATTGAGTAACATTTATATTGATATTATATACAAATTAATCGATTGATTCAGGTGAATGAATAACCAGCGCACTTTCGGTATTGTTTAGAAGACTTTAGTGAACATTTATTCTGGAAAAGTGCTATATATGATATCTCTTTGGCTAAGAGTTTTAGTTAAAAAGTAAGACGAGTTAGCACACTTTTTATTGAATAGAAATTATAAAAAGTATGATTTAAGTATAGAATATTTTATATAGGAGTATAAATGAGTCTAATTTGAACGTAACAATTCAGTTTAAAAAGAGTTACTATATTTTGTTTCTTCATTTGAATAATTCAAATTTTAATTTTAATCTTCATTTGATTAAAAGATATGAAATGTAACTCAACTTATTCAATCCATTTTTTTCAAGAGAACTTCTTTAATCAATCTATAGATTGGTTAAAACATTTTTAACAAATTTTATTGATTTAAATGTATTAAAATTTATTAAAAAAATTGCAACTCTCATTTGCTATTTAATGAAATTATTCCATAACTTCGATAAATTTTAATCAATTAAAAATGTGTTGCCGTCATTCCTCGTTGCTACAAACTAGAGTATATGAAGAGTTATTTTTTGTGACGATTATAAAAATTCCAGCAGTTAAGATTTTTTTTTATATGTATAGTTTTGCATTTATAAAAATGACGTTTTAGGTTTTTCCTTTTTTCCAAAACACAGAATATTAGGTTTCAAGTGAAGTCCCCAGCCGTTGACTCATGCCGGTGCCTAGGAAGCATGTTCGCACTCAATAATATAGGTTTACCGACAAAAGTCACTTTTCTCTTTTCCAATCAAAACTATCCACGTGGCCATATTAGGTTTAACACTTACATTTCTATAATATGGTAGAAGGGTAATCAAATAATATGAGTGTTGAAAGTGAAAGTATAGGTAGGATTTTGAAAAAATTATAAAATCGTATAGAACGTTGAACGGTAAATTTTACTCTCTACAATATATAGAGTGGAATTATAATTTGAACTGTAAAATTTATTCTTTAGAAATAAATATATATATATATATATATATATATACTTATAAAAGGAAAAGATCACAAGTAGAAAAGTATAATTTTATATCTATTTTGAAAAAAAAAATTATATTAATTTTGCAATGTGTAAAATGTTTATGATTTTTTATATAAATTTTTAAACCGATGTAAAATATATTAATATAACATCAGTTTAAACCCACGTATATATGAAATTTTTGTTATTGATTGGACAACTGATGTTAAATGTTAACTAATGACAAAAATTTCATATTACATCGATTTCAGTTTATAATTAGTATAATATTATCTTTTAAAAAAATTATAAAATGTGATGATTTAGTAAATTTATAATTAATATAAAAAAATATCACACAAATTTTAGAATTTTCTAATAAGTATATGTATGTGAAATAAGAGTCAAATTTTTTAATAGAAAGTTAAAATTCTTTTGTAAAGTATGTAAATTAATAAAGAATCATAATAAAATGAATATGTCTTGATGTGATGGATGTATGTTGAAAATTCGACATTGATTAATGATAAGATCAATTTATAAAATATATAAATAGGAGTAATTCTTATCTTAAATCATTATTACGAGGATGAGTTAAGTTTCAACTCATTCTTAATATGATAACAAAGATTATTCTATCAAGGTTTGATGAATTTATCATATCACCAATTACCGAATTATCCATAAATATTTAGATATTAGATTACTTTATAATATATAAGTGGACAATTTTCATCTTACTAACCGGCTTTATAAAACTAAATTAAACTTAAATTCACTTTTAAATAATCATCATTCATCATAAAAAATTCATATACTATGATCAATTTTCTACTTACCTTATTCTTTTACTCTCATACCTTATTCTTTTACTATCATTATTTTACACAAGACTTTATTTGTTCTATATACTCTTACCATTCTAATTAAGCAAACAACAACAAAAATTATAAAGAGAAAAAGAAAAAGGTGTGATTATATTTTGTAACGAAACACTCTCGTTATCTACTAGGGAAGGTTGCAGTTTCCTTTTCCAAAATGTTACTTTTACGATAAATAAAAAAATAGTATTCATAATAAAACATAAAGCGATATTATAATAAAATGATTTTCCTTAATTAAATCAATTTTTTATTATATTTTAACACATTTTTTCAGGGAAGATTGTAGTTTCATTTTTCAAAATATTATTTTCTATAATAAACAAGTAAAATAATTTTAATGGTAAAAAACTAAAATAACAATAATTATAATAATCATTTCCCTTTAACTTAATCACTTTTATTTCTATTATATTTTTGAACTATCTTTTATTATTTTTCATCTACTTATTATCTAGAACATATTTCCTCTCAATCAAAGCATGACAAAATATTCAGATATATATAAGTGCTTTTTGTTGTCTAATCTAGGTAGGGTCTTAGTAAATGGTGTTGGTTTTGATGACAAAGTCATTCAATAAAGGTAGGTTGCCAAGTCCTACTCAAATTTCTTATAAATAGCTTATACACACTCGCGTGTTTTTACTGCTTCAATAATCACTTTCCACAAACGGAAACATTTTGTTAGTATTATTCACATATTATTGGCCTGAAAAGATGTCTATGCTCTTCATTTTCAACTAATCTTTCATATCAAGCCACCACTAATTAATAATTTTTAGTACAAATCTGCTTACTTTTTCTTTACATTTATTTGGTTTTCTAAAGACTACAAATATAAACAAATTATTTTAAAAATTAAATGAGATTCGAAATAAAATGTCTATAATCCATTCTATGATCGATTAGGAAGACTGTACCAAATTATTTTTTTAATAATAACAAATATTACCAATAAACATGAATAATACATTACAACTTTTTTACAAAAAAAATAATTTTTATTTTATTTTTCAATCAATAATATCTATTTCCGCCCTATTTTTGTACCTTTTTTTGTAAGAAAATTACTCTAACACTTTTTAGACTTTCTCAAATTATATTAAGACTCTTATTTTTCTTTTCACTATTATGCATGCATAATTCACCCCTTTGTCACTTTCCACCTTTTTTAGATTTTAAAAACATTACACTTAGATCTCCTGATCAACCCTAGTGAAAAAAAGAAGAAGAAAGTCACTGCAATAATCAAGAAAACATAGTATAGATATTATTTGAAAAAATATCTCATAATATTGTAATTTCATCTTTTCTGAACTAGTTACTTCATTAATTATTGTTATATTAACCAAACATGCCTTAGAAAGTCACTGTTATAAGAGTAAGGTGTAGAAAATTTATAAAGGTAAAGCACAGAATATATACCATTGATTAAAAAATAAACAAAGTAAAAAATCATTATGAAGTCTTAAAAGCAATTACCTTAAAAGTATAATATAAAAAGATATCAAATAAAAAGATATCAAATAAAAAGATATCAAATAAAAATATATTTATTAAAAGTCACGAGCTTTATAGATACTTTCTATTTATAATGTGTTTGTTTAATCGTCCATTCACACTTTTTTTTTCTTTCTTTTTTACATTATTTTAAGCTTCCACGATTCATAGTACCTGTTTCTGCTTAATTAAAAACCTCCAAAAGGGAGACTTAAATTGATGAGGTGACTCCAACATATCCAAGTGCTTGAATCAAAGTTTTTCTTTAATTAGAAGCCTACACCTTGCCCTTTTTCTTTATTTCCATCACTTTTTTGAACACATGCTTTGGTTGATTAGAAACCTATTGTATTCTTAAATTAATTAACATCTCAATTATTAAAAGAATAATTTGGTTGTTTACTCCCACGTTTTAATTTTCCTTTTCCAATGGACTGATGTTATGTTAACCCTAACTTTTTTAATACCTTTAAATTTTATATAAAGATACTACTGCACAATGCACATTTTACATCAGGCACATTTTATATCCGTTATTATTGAACTTTTAAGGCAATTAAAATAAAGATATAGATATTACTGATGTAAAATGTTAAAAATTATTATATTAGTTGTGCATCGATGTAATATATACATAAATTACAGTGGTTAAAAATTTTAATCGATATAGAATCTAATATAAGTGAATTAGTAAAGTGAGGCGTATTCTATTACATCAATTATATTATTTATATTACTGTCCCACCACAATGATATTACTGTCCCAACCGATGCAATAGAAGAAATAATGGGAAAATATTGATACAAATTGAAGTATATTACATCCGTTATAAATTAAATTATTGTATCGATCTAAGCCATAATTAATGTAATATGTTTTAATTTTTTTTTAATAAACAGGTTGTTTAGTTTGTTTATGAATATATAAATTGTACATACACAATCAAATTGTGAAGATATTTCAATATCCAGACTAATGAATACTATTATTGTCCAATTTAGATACATAAATAATAAATGATAAAACCAAAGTAATTGTATGTAATGAAAATGGCTAAGTTTTGAACGTAAGTATAAATTATAATTAATATTATTTTTTAATATGTAGAAAATATTTTATCCTTGATTAATTTGTTTGATTATATTTATTCTTAGTGAGTCCTCACTGACAAAATCTAAAATACAAAATAATTATTAGTTTTTTTTTTTTCACAATAACATATAAAAAATATGTAATTTTTTTTCATAGTATTTAAGGTGTTTTTCACAATAATCAATGATATTTACACGAATTAGGATTCACATCCAAGACATAATAGTCATATTCATAATTTCTTTCTTTGATATCTATTGCACCAATAAATGAAATTAAACTAAGTTGATTTATTTGAATATTCTTCACAATATTAATATTATCAATAATAATATTGATGATAATATTAATAGTAATACTAAAATAATAATAATAATAATAAAATTTGTATTAAAAGTAATAATAATAATGTTAATGTTGTTCATAACAATACTAATACTAATTATATTATTATTATTAATATCAATATTAATATTAATATTAAAAATATTAATAATGTTAATAATAATAATTTTAATAAAATTAATTATTAATATTATCTACGAATTACTTACAAATTTATATCCATAAGTAATTACATACAAATTTGGATTTGTAGGTAATATCTACGGATTTTTCGTTTAGATCCATAGGTAAAATCGGTAAGTAATGTCAAATTTACCTATGGATTAGGATCCGTATATAATTATCTATGAACTTTTTTCGTAGATAAAATTTGTAGGTAAAATCATATGAAATAGATTTGTAGGTAATAATAAATTTACCTGATGAAAAAAATTTGTATATAGTAATTCGTAGGTAAATCGAGAATTGCTTATAGGGACACTATTCTCTCCATTATATTTACTCTCTCACATATCCTGGAGGAGGGTTGAGGTGAGAAGCTGATCCAAAGTATTGCCGCACACCGACACCAAAGCCAACTATATGTACATGGTCATGGTGCTCTTTAGTACCAATAGCATAGGTCAATATGTCATGACAAACTTGGGAGACAAAACTTCCCTTTGAGATTTTCTCGACTAGGTGATATTGAAAGCCAAAATAAATGTCAATTTCCATTAAGTATATAATGTAAAAAAAGTATACATTCTTTTCAAATTATTATCAACTTATAATTCTTAATCTGTAGTGATTTTCCATATTTCATTTGTTCCTGCTTTAATTCTAGTCAACTTCCATTTTTCATGTCAACTACGAGGGGAAGGAGAGGAACGAACTATTTCACCAGAAGATGTGTCTTAATATTTGAAGAGTATTCTTGTTGTAGTTTAACTCCTCGTAGGCACTCACAAAAGCTTATCTTTTCCAACTCTGACGAAATATCACTTATTGGTGGCAAATATGTTCGTGTACCATAAGCTTGTGGTTTTAACTCCAAACGAACCCCATCTTAACCATATCTTTATAAGCATTTACACCGTCCTTCTTCTTTCCATTAATGTTTAGCAACGTGTCAACTATACTATCATACACGTTTTTTTTCAATATGCATTACATTTATGCAATGTTTGACATCTAACTTGGACCAATACGGGAGTTCAAAGAATATCGATTTCTTCTTTTATATGTTTTTCACAATAATTTTCTTTTGTATTTTTCCAAATGTCACCTCAACATGGCACACTCAATCGTACACTTGTTCACTAGTTAAGGGTGATGGTGTAGTTTTGTCCTCCTGACATATATTGAAAGCCTTTTCTAACCTACGATAAGGGTGATTATATTTCAAAAACCTTTGGCCAATGTAAGATGTCTTGCTCTTATGTCTTATTTGATGGTAACTTGTGTTGTCTTGGCATATTGGACAAACATGATTATCTTTAACACGATATCCGCTCAAATTCTCTTATGTTAGAAAGTCATTAATGGTGTAAAATAACATTGCACACAAATTGAAATTCACCTTCTGATATGAATCAAATACTTCAACTCCTTCATCCCATAACAACCTCAAGCCTTCTATTAATGGAGTTACTCAAAAATCTATAAGTATACATAAAACTTATAACTATAACCACTACACTAGAGAAAATCGAGCTCGTCTTATAAGTATACATAGAACTTATAAGCACTACACTAGAAAAGTTTTTTAATTATATAATAATTAATATTATTCTTATTATGACTATTATTATTATTATTAATAATAATTTTAATAACACAGTAACTATTATTAAAATTATTTTTATTACTATTATAATTATAATTATTATTACTACTATTATTAACGTAATAATAAATATTAAATCTCGTGAAAAGTAGGTCAAAACATAAGAAGGGAGGATTGGATAGTATTTTAAAAAATATTTTAGAGTTTTTTCAAATATCATTTGATGATATACAATCAAACAATAGTTTTATACTTGACGAATGATCTGTCAAAGACCTTCATAGACTTAGCTTAAAAATATCCTTCTTATGTCAGCACAGATACACTAACATGTAATTTTAACAAGATAAGGAAGGATAAAATACTCACAAATTTTTATATTGGTTTGCCTCGTAGTGCAGACTATGTCTAGTTATCAAACAACATATTGAGGTGCACTATGAAAACTAACATTGCAAGTTATGACACAAGTAATTTTTTTTTTCATCAATTTGTAGTCATTCCTAGCTAAACTATTTAAATATTACTTCAAAATGTAGGCATTCCTGGATAATCCACATAGTATTCTTTAATAAGAAGTCACTCTTAGGTAAGACAAATAATTTTCTAAAATATGATAATAGAAAAAAGATCAGAAAAAGTCACTCACTAGATAAGGTAGCGGACACAGATAAGATTTAAACTTTCTCTTTTTAGTTTTCTAATAAACAACAATATTGTTCTTATAAAGCTTTTAGGGCACAAAAAAGTTTAACATAATTTTGGCACTTTGCAGAACAAACTCTTTGATTTTCTTCTTAAAGAATAACTTTATATAGGTGTTGAAAAAAAGATTTGTTGCAAATCCTTTTCAAATTGTTGAGCAACTTCAACTCATAAGAAAGTCTTTATTTGTCTGAGCATCTTAAAAGCAGAGGATGCATTAAGTACACTTCATGCATACATTGAATGTTATTCTCCTCTTGAAACAACATTCCAACCACTAATAGAACTCATTAGGGCTTAGTAAAAAAAACCTTTACTAAAAATTGGGTAAAGTACTAAACCATAAATGAAAGATGATTTCTCTAGAGTTGATAAAGCAAGCACCAGGGAATTGTTAAAGCTTAGAAACTTTAGTTATTTTTCTAAAAGATCATTGATATAATGTAAGTTTTTATGAATTATCTTGGTAGACAAAGGAAGTGGTCATTATTTGCAACATAGAATAAGCATAGAGATATTTTTGTGAAGTAAAAGGAGACTACAAGTGTTATATCGTCTAACAGACAAAACACTTGCATATTACATTATTTGTTGTTAATGAAAACCCTTCATCTTAACAAAAAATTGATCATGTTTTATACTTTGTTATTTATCAACACTTAATCAAAATATGGGTTGTTAGATTTTTTTTCTCTAACAAATGTCAATCTCCTCTTTAAGTAACATTTTAATAGTTGGTAGTATTTATCGACACTAGGTTAGAAAATATTTTATTCAAAACAAAGTAAAAGAAAAGATCGTACAAGATAGATAACTAGGTCAGGGTTGACGTAAACTTGCATCAAAATAGTTGTTGAAACAAAAATAACTTTAACTCATATTTTAAATGATCTTGATATATACTTGTATTTTGCAACATCTTAATAAACATAAAGACAAAGACATTCACTGTAACACAAATAAGCTTCAAGAATATTGTTAGGTACAACATAAACTTGAAGAATGTATGTATTTATTTCTGATTAAAGTTTTCACTTATCAAACAAAGTAAGACTGGAATATGTTGTATCATCTATTCGATGAAACACTTGCATTTTGCAAAATCTATTGTTTTTCATAATGGATAATCTTTTAAATGAAATATCTTTATGTTTTGTACTTTATTGTAAAAAAATGCTTAATCGAAATTGAGGAATCGTTGAACTTTACATACACATATCTTTTTCTAAAATACATATGAAGTAAAATTAAAAAAAAAAAAAAAACAGTAACACAATTTCATATTTAGGATTCAAATGATAATAAAAAAGGAAGCATATAATATAACAATTGCCCTCCATGTGAAAAATGTGTAAAAAAGAAAACACAAGACTCGTTGAAAGCACAAACCTCCTTCTTTCCTTCTTTCCTCCTTCCTCCTCCCACTTTTCATCTTCTTCTTTTGTAATTTTTTTATGCTCTCTTGAATTTTCTTCCTCTTACAACCGTGGAGATGTGGTGGCGATGGAGGCATTATGCACTAATATTTTAATTAAAATATTTACCTGTAATTTTAGGATTGAGATACATGTTTAAGAAGATGAATGGTGTGAGTTGGGACACATCTAAGAGTTGGCTGCATTCAACCCAAAATAAGGTGTTTGACATCATATCCTACCAGATACCCACAATATATTTGAAGTTGACAATGTATTGTGGATTCTGAAGGCAATAGAGCTTTGCAATTATGGTCTCAAAATGAGAAAAAGAGAATAAATTGGAATCAATAACATCTATTCACTTCATTTATGACTAAAATGAAACCTTGGTATAGACCATAATTAAGTACATTCACCACGAGGTTGTTAGTAATTCAAAATCATGTGCCTTCTTTCGATTACTATCTACCAAAACATCATATTGTTTTTTTTTTTTTAATGTTTAGTGATTTTGAGTTTTTCAGTAATTGAATGGTGCTATTTTCTGGTTAATATCTATTAATTATGTGAAAAATTAGTTATAAATATACATTTAACCACTTGATGATACACCCTCAATGAATATGCGGACATATAATTTGTAAATGGATTTGGACACCATATTTTTGCTGAAAAATAATCATTATTTTTGTTTATAGGGAGATTAGGTTCACTGTCTGTAGGTATAAAAGGAAAGTGAGCTTAATCCACTTGATACATACAAACATTGTATTTTTCCTTTATATGGAAAATTTAGTTTTATGTTCACATGTGGTATGAATTCATTGAAAGAGTATATGTACGCATTTCTAAGACTCTTAAAAACCTACTACTCCCCCTATCAGGTATGGCAACAACGGTGAGAGCACACACGACGTAGTTATTCATTACACGTTTCACCAATGAAAAAATTTTCTTATTTGTTTTATTAATGGTCAGGTATTTTTTGGTAAAATAATTTATATACTTTTTTAACTTTTATAGATATCCGGGAATACCACTTAAACTAAAGAAAATAAAATATATTTTAACAGATTTTATATATATTTTTTGTCATAATAAATTGTATTAGATTCGTCGTTTTTGTTAAAAGTAAAATTATTCAAATTATAGAAAAATATTCTCTCTATATCAGAAATTCAAATAAACTACAATTAATAAAAACTTTTTCAATTTCTCAGATTTTAGTAAAGATAAATTTTAAATAAAGAAAATAAAAAATCTATTAATACATTATAGTAGTTAATTTTTTATGTTATAATAAAGTCTATCTTTCTATAACGTCATTTATTACTAGTTAAGAGAAATTATATTAAATATTTACTTCAATTATATATTCAATTATATATTAAAATAGAGATGTGATGTATAAACTTAAACATGTGCTTATTGGAAGTTTACTGTATGATTTGAAAAGAAAGAAGATAATATGATTATTTTGAGTTTGGGAAATTGGTATCTTTGAAGTGATTATAAACTTACTATATGTTTTAGACATTGACAAGTTGTATGTTATGTTTATGTATTTATGGGTTGATATTAATCAAGTAGTCAATTAAAATTCAAGTAAAGTTTAAGAAGTGAATTATTATTGCACGCATTACTCAATATCACTCCAGCAACGGTTTGAATAATCAAGCAACAAAGTATATAGCTCAAACAATAATTTGAGACTTGAGTGAGAAAGAGGCGATAATTCTCTCTCCTCTATAATAAGTGATACTCAAGTTATAAGAGGTTGTCCAAACATTAAAGATATGATGTTCTGGAATATATATTAAATCATACATTTATATGTTAACACTTAAGCAACAATGTGATCCAACAAGCCTTAGTGAAGTGGTGTCTTTAATGGTTCTATAACTTGTTAGACCCTACCAATAAGTATCATAATGCAAGCGTTGAGATGATGCTTAAATTTGCTTAAGCATTGTGAGATTGTTAACAAGAAGAGATTGAATTAACTCTCTCTTTTGGAATTGGTATCACTCAAGCGATGAAATATTCTTTTCAACAAATAAGCATGATTACTCAAGGGAGTTAAACTCACTCCAGTTATTTATGAGGATAAGGAGTTAATATGCATGTGTAATATGATGTTATGACATGAGATACAAGCATTTGTATGATACACATTGTTTTGTATATTATATATAGTATTTGCATGAAATAATAATCTTTTAT
>Ga0099825_1006632_pt1 | contig 14390 bp, 5 predicted proteins | sample SiratroredBW_FD_76838 | JGI IMG/M metagenome (GOLD analysis project Ga0099825, IMG submission 76838) | Root nodule microbial communities of legume samples collected from California, USA - Siratro red BW | ecosystem: Host-associated > Plants > Roots > Nodule | place: USA: California | collected... | reverse complement strand
ATATACTACCAAAACATTATAAATTTTTACAAATATAAATATATCCAAGACATTTATCATGCTAATCAACCAAACTTATGGACATTGGATGGTTCAATAACTGCATTGTTGCCGATTTCATTGTCAAAACATGGTCATCATATTCATATAACAATTAAAATAAACAGATAAACAAACATATGTAAGAATTTCGTAAATGTAACATATCATTAGTATTGGAAAGCACACATTTAATTTAATGAAAATGGCTATGCACATTCATTATCTACCAAGTGTATCAAAGAATCATACAAATATTTATAAAACTGTATGACTTTATTTTGGAAGACTTTATTAATTTCAAACATATCATATTAACACATGTTATATAATTTTTTAGTGTATACGTGTCATTAAATTTCTCATAATTTCATTTTCAACTAGAATCTTATATCTCTTAGTGTATATGTGTCATTAAATTTCTCATAATTTCATGACAAGAAGTACTTTTAGTGTATACTTCCTTGTATACCATCAAGTTTTAATAACTTTTCACTTATAAATAATTGATAAGAAACTTCACAAAATTTTCATTTTTTTTTATATTTTGATATATATGATTTGAGTTATTAGTAAAATTCGAATATTTCGTTCATATATTTTTATAACTCAATAGTTGGATTATAAGTAACCACCATACACTATTAAAAAAAGAATTTCTTCATATTTGTATATTAAATAAATAATTCATTATATTCCACAAAATACATGATATATATAGTCAATTTATGTGAAATAAAATATTTAAATATAATTATACAACATTTAAAATCTTTATCACTAACTTAAAAGAAAGAGAAATCATCTTTATTAAGGATAGAAGAATATCAATTGTACTTAATGACAAGCACAACACACACACACGCACACACATGTACACCCACGCACACACTCGCATGCACATAGATATTATTTGAGCAAGGTTGCTTAATAACTTGAACACATACACGCACACATACACACATGCACAGATAGACACAAAATTTAGAAAAAAAGGAATTTAAATCTTTTAGTTGCACCTTATACACACTTATATTATAATAACTTTAAATATTATTTTTTAATTACTTTCACACACTTATATTATAAGAAAGAAGAAAGTCTTCATAATTTGTCATCAATCCTCATAGTTTTTGGAGTATTTTAACTTTTAAAATTAATTTTCAGTGCTTATACTATAAAAGAATATTAAAAGAATTACATTTATAAGGCACGTTTGAAGGTAATAAGATGAGTTGTGAAATTTGTGATAAACAAATAACTTTTGACTAATATCTTTGATAAAATATTACAAAATATAAATGAATTCATTACAACTTTTGAATTTTTTTGTTGTACATGAACTCAAACAAAGATAATATCTCATTTCAACTTCCCAAGTGATCTAGTATATAAGTTCTCAACAAATCTTCTAAAAACTGAATCATCTTTTTAGACTGACATTCTATTTAAAGATGATACGTAAAACTCATTCTCAACCAAGTTCACAGAGCTTCTTGTAGAGTCTACGAAAACCTAGATGAAAATCTCATATCCAGGTCTAATATAATGTTGGAAGGAACTCCATGTAGTCTCACTACCTTTTTGATATATAATTGTGCAAGATTCACCATGGAGATTCTCAAACTCATTAAAAGAAAAATGCACTCTTTGTCAATTGGTTACTAATATCTAAATTGAATCATGTCCTTTCATTGATTGTGGTAAGGCAAATGTCAATCAAGAAATAACTTTGATCTGCAGCGATAAATAAATAATCCAATCAATATCAATAAAAAAATAATTTTATCAACACCAACTAAAATCCTATTTTATATGACCTGAAAAATAGTTTCATTGACATTGACAAAATAATCCTAACATCAGTTGAAAATAACTTTGTCAATATTGGTCAAGAAAATCCTAATTATCAATGGTTAAGAAATAATCTTGAATTAAGTTTTTTATTTATGTTGATCAAAAAGTAATCTTGACTGACATAAATTAAAAATAATCTCAATTAATGTGAACAAAAATATAACCTTATTAATATCTACTAAAATTTTGACTTATATGAACCAAAAAATAAACTCATTTGCATGATAAAAAAAAATCATATTAACATCATTTAAAAATACCATGTCAATATTGGTTGAGAAAGCCCTAATTATTGTCGGTCGAAAAGTAATATTTAACTTATATTTTGATAAAAACCATATTAAGTAACATAATTTGAAAATAATACCAATTGAAATTATTTGAAAAATTTGTGTTTGTGTAAAACATGGATGATATTGAAAAAGAAAACTCTAACTAACTTAGCTAAGAAATAACATTGACCTACATTTATACAAAAGTAATGTTTATAATAATAAACAAAATAATTATGATCAACTTTAACCTAAAAGAAATCTATCTTGACATTAATAAAAAAAATAATGTTGAGTCAATAACACTCTAATCTTGGTTAGACCCAAAGACATCTCAACTAAAACCAAGTCAATGATATTTCCTCCGAATTTAAGTCAAAATTGAAAAAATGAAAAGAAAAGTCATAGATTTAAAAGAGAAGAGACTCTAAAAATTTTTGAGTCCCTAATTTTCTAGATCTAATTTTAATTTTTTAATTTTAAATAATCAAATTTTTATAAAATAATTTTAATACCTAAAACTTTTTAAAACACTATATTCAAATGACATATTACTTTTTATAAAATATTTCAACTTTTCTATAAAAATCATTATCGTGAAAAAAAAGAACTATTTATTTAAAATTGTAAAGGAGAGAAGTAGGAATGTCAACTGGGCATATGGATGTTGGTTTAATTATTTCATTTCCATCCTTAAAGTAAAAATACATCTATATATTTATTTTCATACTTTTTGGGTATGAATTTTGTGTCTCATCCTCGTCCCCTCCCCATTAAAGAATGACTATATTCATACTTGAGCTTGTATTTTTTTTTATTATTCCAAATATTAATTAAATATTTTTTATATAAAAATAAATCACATTAAAGGAAACATGATATAATTAATTATATAATGTCAAAAGGATATATATTCTCTTTTCTCCAATGTTAAATATTAAGTAATTATATAAATGTGAAATGAGAGTATAAAATAACAATTAGATTAAAGTTAAATAATTATAAAAGAGTAAAAATGACAAAGAATAAATTACAAAACTAAAAACCAAAACAAAATTAATACAAGTCTTTTATATTACATTACTCCAAGTCTTTAATATTACCTAATAAATTCAAGTTATTTTAGTAATTCAAATTTGTAATGGATTGAATTTGCGAAATACTTCTTTTAAATACGTATATATTTCTTTGTATTTCCATACCCAATTTAAAAAAATTATTAGTATCTCCATATCTAATTTAAAAAATTAAATATTATTCATATCTATTAAACAAGTGATTTATCAATCAAAACTGAAAGATTCATTTGTCATATATAAGTATAGATAGTAAATTATGATTAAATGCACAATAATCACATGTTCACATACTTCCCACATAATCAGTATGATGGCGTCTGTATACAATACATCAGACAAATAAATTGTTATGACCAGTTAAACTCAGTGGTCACCTTAAACCACATCTTTAACTACTCTCCTAAAATTTCGCTTATTTATTAATCAAACAATTAATCATACCTCGTACTAAATGATTACATTTATTGCAGGAATAAATTAAGATGTCTTTTAAATATATTGTTTGACTTCTTCAAACTAAAATACATTGTTTACATAAATACATGTCTTAAAAAGAGAGATAAAGTTGAAGTGTAATTAAGGTTCATATTAAGGATGTGTTTGGTTGGATTAATTTGGAAGATTTATTGTTCAAGAGGATGGATGAATTTGGATGGACGAAGGCTGTTTGGTTGACCTAATTTGGGAATATGGATAAGGAGAGATTTATAGGATGAGATCTTATTCATGTGAAGAGATTTGAAGGGATGAAATTGGAAATTACGAAATAGCCATTGTAAATGAGGTAGAAATTACTAAATACATAATTATAAGTGAGTGATGACTTTGAAATGAAATAAATGCAGAGTATTTTGAAGTATTGGTACATGACTAAAACAGAAGGTATTTAATAAAAAAAATACAAAATACTATTTATATTTTTACTAATCATTATTTTAAAAACAGTTAATTACAAAATGAATAAAAGTAAATAAATATCAAATATAACATTTAATGGTAATCATATATATGTTAATAAGAGTATTTAATTTTGAATAATTATTTTTAATTAAATGTTATCTATTAATATTCTTTATTTCAAATTTAAGTACACCTTTGGTTTGTTTTAGTTAATTTAAGTAGACTATATATACTTTTTATTGTAACTTATTAATATTTTTATAAAAATAAAATAAGAATTTATTTTAATTTTTTATCATCTTATTTTATAAGGATTAATTAGTAATTTCAAAAATATATCAATTAAAAAAATAAAAACAAATCAATAACCTCTATTCATTAATCCAAACAATACTTTCATCCGCACACAGTTCACTCAAATTCGTTCAAATTCGTTCAAATCCATTTAAATCTATTCCCTCGACCCAACGTAGCCTTAACAAACTATTAGAATTTATTTGATTGAAAAATATAGATATTACTATTATCCATTTTGACATGAAAAATTAAAATTTGAAAGCACATCCGAAGAGGATTGGAGAAATTTGAATCCACATCCGAAGAGGCAAATAGTGAGTGGGAGATTAAGGTTTTGGACCAATAAGAAATTTATGTGGGATATAATGAAGATGAATAGTGGTCTGAAAAAAGAAATAAAAAAAATAGGTGATTTAGGCCGTGGAAGACAAGGATCAGAATTAAGAGTGGCGAGGGAGAAAACAGAAGCCGAAAAAGTGTATGAAACTGCCATTAATGACTTCTTTGTTTGTTTCCTCTCCACCACTTGCTTATTAAGCTCCATCACCCTTCGTCTCTGCGATCTCACCCTTCACACCACAATTCCCATCCTCCACCAAAATGGATTTCGAGGACCATCACCATGACCATGACCATGACCAAGCTCAGCTGGGCATGCCCGGACCCACCTATGATCACTCACCCTTCATCAAAATGCCCACTCACGCCGCCCAAGAAGAGCCCGTGCCGCCGGAGCCCACTCCACCACCCACCCTCAGCCGAAACAGCGCCAGGGGAAAGTACAAAGAGTGCCTCAAGAACCACGCCGTCGGAATCGGCGGCCACGCGCTCGACGGCTGCGGCGAGTTCATGCCGGCGGGCGCCGAGGGTACTCTGGATGCCCTCAAATGCGCTGCCTGCAACTGCCACCGCAACTTCCACCGGAAGGACCCCGCGGAGAGCGCCTTCCTAATGCCCTTCCAGCAGCGCCGCCACCAGCCGCCGCCGCAGTTCGCGGCGGCCTACTACCGGGCCCCGGCGGGGTACCTGCAGGTGGGGGGTCCGCAGCGTGGAGGAGTTGCCACGCTGGCACTCCCGTCCACGTCAGGTGCAGGCGGTGGGGCCCAGAGCCCGAGGGAGGACCAGGAAGACGTGTCGGACCCAAGTGGTGGTGGTAGCGGGTCCAACAAGAAGCGGTTCAGAACAAAGTTCACTCTGGAACAGAAAGACAAGATGCTCGCTTTCGCTGAAAAACTGGGTTGGCGGATTCAGAAACACGACGAGAGTGTCGTGCAGGAGTTCTGTTCCCAAACTGGTGTTCAACGTCACGTCCTCAAGGTTTGGATGCATAACAACAAGCACACCCTTGGTAAGAAGCCCTAGAAATATAAATCATCACCCCCCCTCTCTCTCTATATCCTACCCTTTCCCTCCCTCTCTCTCTATATCTATATCTATATCTATATGTATGTTCCTATGTATCTAGTTACCATTCCAAGCTGGAAGCTCAACGTTGAAGCACAAGTCCGCTAGTACTAGGGTTTTTCCTTTTCTTTTTGTTTTGGTTGTTTAATTTTCTGATGACAGTGGAGAAGGATGGGGGTGTTTTCCTTATTATTCCCTTTGCAAAGTATATTAGTAATGTTTTGGGTTACATTCTAATTATATGTTATTATGAGCAGTGGTTTTGTTTGTGCATGTTTGTGTTACTTTGGTGAGGGATGGAGTGCATGAATGATGGTGACGATGACTGAGATGAATAGACTGCTTTTGTTTTGGTTTGTGGACTGTGAAACTCGTATATTTGTCGGTACCATCAATGCCTTGGCACCTGCATTTTCCGTTTTACATGTCTTTCTTTCTTTCTATACGTCTTCGCTCTCTTCTGCTAACTGCAAAGTGCGCTAAACTTTTCAGCTCCTCCTCAGCACTGAAAAAAGTGGGTGGGGGAATTCTCAAGCCAATGCCTGCTACCTTCATGCATTTTCTTTCGTTTTTTACAGAACCTTGTTTTCGTTACTTCCGTTGTTTTCGCCAGCTTTTGTTGTTTTCTTCCATCTTTTATGCATAAAGGAATTACGCTAATTAATATTATTAAATGTGCTCCTGTGTTTCTGCCCCCTACACTGGACTCTATTCTTTTGAGTTTCTCTGTTCACTATTTACCAAGTGAAAAAACATTCACCTCTTCACCAATTCAGAACCACCCTATGAGGATTCCACGACTCTATTAAACTTTAAATAAATACTCAAGATCTCACTCAACCATTCTTCATTCAACAACCATAAATGCGTTGAATGTGCCAAAATATGTTGACACTAGATCGATAGCGCGTACTATTAATAGAGGGACATAACTTCTTTTTGCTATTCTTCAATCCAACAGCCACTATCCATAACATAACAACATTGAGGGATAATATATAATCTTAAGATTCTGACACAAATATAAAGTCTAATAAATATGGTTGATTAGTTAGGGTAAAGATAGAGAAAGATGGTTAATTTGGAAGGTTTTCTAATTGTTGTGATGTTTGAAGTATGGTAGCAAGAAATGGTTTTGTGACGTTGAAGATGTTTTGTTTGCTTGTTTTGGGGGCTTAAGCAATGGTTAAAGCTGCGTGGCTGATATCTGTGGTCCACTGTCCACTATGGCACTATGTATTGAAAACCTTGGTCATAGTTTAGGCTTATCAGACAGTGAGAAAAGACTTTATATAGCCTTATACCCCTCCCATATGCAGACATGTTTATGACTTTTGTCTATATGCTCCCTTCTCCGATTCTATTACTGCACAACCACATGATTTCTCGATTCTCACTCTCATCTCTCTCAAAATCACAACAATGAAAATCCCACCATGCTTGCATTTCACCTCACCTCTCACCATCACACCTATTCACTTTTATACTCTTTACTCAACTTCGGATTCAACAGTTTTTCCTTTTCTTTCTTCACAAAAAATTTAATGCTATTATTCATTCAAATAATAATACTTTTTGTAATGTAGCATTAGTGGATGTCGTGTTAAAAAGCTGTTCATATTGGGCTCTGCATACCCAATTGAGCTTCCAATTAATATTAGTTTTATTCTTAACTCACCATACATGGTTTATGTAAGAATCACAACATAATTACAAACATGTTACTTTTCACTGGGGAACCTGAAGCATGTTACTTTGAGATGATTCTCTTTGGGTTTTATTAAGTGTTCACTTTTTAAGAAAATAAACTTTGATTTTTTTACAAGGTAGTGTTATCCTTCCAAACGATACATTTAATTGTTTTGAAAGGAGAGTAACATGTTAACAAATAAAGTTCATAGCTTTAAAAAAAAAAACAAATAAAGTTCATATAATAATTTTTTTTCTTTACGTTAGTCTCATTTCTTATATTAGATTCATGTCGACATTGATGCAAATTGAAAATAACAGTAGGGAAAGCATCACAGTATATTTGGTTTTACATGAAGTCAAACAAGGTTAATTATGTGACATCTAATTTGAAGTTAGATTAAATAGTCTTTATTTTTTAAATTTAAAATCAATTAGGATATAACAATTAGAAGAAAAAAAATATCACTTGTCTTTCATCTTGTCCTCACGCCATTCATTTGGTGGAGTAAAACATTTGTTTAACTGTCGTAATGTTTTGAAAATTACCACATTCGTTCTCATTTATAGGTAAAAAAAAAAAACTAATTTCACACGTTAACTTTTACATCAGTTTTAATTTTCATTAGTTTCTTAATACTTTTTTAACTATCATCTTCATAAAAAAAATATGTAATAAAAAATCAGACATTAATTAAAGTCGGAATATTAAAAAAAAATCTTCCAGTTAAGTAGTTAAAATTTACACTTATATTTAAAAATACATAAAAATGTAATATTTAACATACATTCTTAAAAAAGTTTAAAAACAATTTGCATCACTAAACAGATACACTTTCCAAAATTCGGAAGTAAGATTTTATGTCTTTTTCATTAAACATCTATTTGAAAGTTTTTAAGTGTGTTTAAAATTACACTTAGACATTAATTAGTTTAACAAATATTATTCAATTTAGTGGTTGATATTACAAAATTTAATTTATTCCTGGACTTTGATCACCTTTTTACATCCATATATATTATCTTCTAGTTTGGTACACGCATTCAATTTGGTATTTAAACTGAGGATTAAATTAACTAGTGTTTATTGAAATTTAGTAAATAAATTGTTGAAATTATTTTACAAGTAAGAAGTCATTGAAATTTAAGTAGTATTTTAACTTCACGAAATTTATAATAAATAAATAGTTTTAAATATATTTATAATAAATAATATTCTTAAAAATATAAAAGCTAAATAGGTGATGGTGATTGAACAAACAATACATCAAGAAGAGTAACGTGATAATTAAACTATTTTAGAACACGATATATATAATTGAGATATTTTAAAGACTTAATTTTTTTAGTAAACTTTGTGGAATTTAATACTTACATAATGCTTGAATTTAAAATTTTTAAGTGCTTTAATTTAGGCTTTTCAATTTAATTTAACAGTTAAATTATCAAGTAATGATTATATATAGAATGTGTGTGTGTGTGTGAGAGAGAGAGAGAGTGAACTGAGTGTGAGAAAAACAAAAACTTGAGAAAACACATAACAAATTTTAGAAAATAAAATGATTAATGAAGATATATACTGTTTGGAATTAAATTGATGAGTAATACAAATTTTCTAACACCAAATGTTTAACCGTTGTCGATGATAATTTTTGTTGTAACGTTAACAAAATATTTAACCAATTATGTCAAAAATTCAATAACTAATTAACTAATAAAAATGCTAATTTTACTGATTGAATTAATTAACAACATTCAAATTTATGTTTTTATAATGTTCAGGTCAAATTAATGAATAGTATTTAAACTTTATACATTGAATTGACTTCTTTAAAAAATATACTAATTAACCTAGCTTATTTCAAGATTTTTAATTTGAGATTATATCGTGATCTCTTATATAATAATTCATTCATGGTTTAATGATCTTAAATCTCTTACATATCACTTCTCAAAAGAATTCATAGTAAAAAAACAAACAAGTATATGTTATAAAATATAATTAACAATAGTAAAATATCAAATGTAACTCAATAATTAAAGTTTGGTCCTTAACTTCCTCTTTGCTAGTAAATCGAAGTTTTATTTATATACTAAAGGGAAATGGGGAAGAAAAAAGCATTTATAAAGATACAAAAAAACTGCAGAGAAGCTATTATTCTTCATGAGGAGTCAACTCAGAGGTGTAGTTGTCTAAGATTGGGAGGGACCTCATTTAGATTCGTTTGTATTCACACTCTTTTTCCAAAGCCAAATTGAGGTTTTGAAAGGAAAAAGGGATTTTTTTTTCTTTTTTTTTTCAATTACAGAAGCAAATAGGCTTTGTCATCTATCGAATACTTTATTGTATTGTATTTATTACGCATTAAAGAGAAACATAAAAAATAAAAAAATTATATAAATTGTTAGTTTTTGGCTAGCTCACTGTTCCCCAATATCGAAACAATGAAATTTAGCTTTCAGAAGCATTCAAAACGGCGATGTTTTGTTATGTCAATGCCCCCACAAAGTAAAAAAGATACCCCCTATGTCTGTTTACTTCTTCTCTCTCGCCCTTTTCAGTGACTGGTGTTAATTAGAAACCCAGCATTATAATGAGTAAGAAAATGTCCACCAATTACCACCATGCATTTCATAAAAGATTGAAAATTTGTAGTAGAAAATTAGAATCTCATCATAACCATAATTTCAATTATTGTTATGAATCAGACATCACAAGGCAGTCTATTATCTGCTAAAAATGAACGCCACATAACAATAAAATAAAATTCAAACCTAAAGAACAAAACAATTCAACTGAGGTAGGACTTTCCGTTAGTATGTATGATTACAATCACCGATTGCTTTTCTCTTTTGAAAAACTGACTTGTCAAGTTTAGATCTTGCATTCTCATCATGTCACTTCTCAAAATAAATTATGCATTGCAAAACATATAAATATATGAGAAAATTAATTTCAAATAAGCTCTAAAACATACCTAACATTAGTTCGAAATGTTTTATAGTTAAAAACAGTTTTATTAATATTATTAGAGGAGAGAGAGTTAATTTTGGTGTAGGTTGAGTGACTAAAGTTAATTTAAAATTTGGTGACAATGATTTTTTTAGAATTTTTTTTTATATATTGATCATTTAGTTTATGTATATTCCATATGAGATTCAAACTTACATTTAAAATTTTAATTTATCCAAAATGATATAATTTAAATATATCGGAATTTTATAGAAATTGTTATTACTAGGAGAAGATGATGTATTTTATAGAATCTGTATAGATAGATACATAATACATTATTAGAATAAGATGAGATATTTTATGAAGTTCGCGAATGTAGATACTTAATACATTGTTTAAGATACTCCACATATTCTCATGGATAAAACTTCTCAAACTATAAACTATAAAAACAAACGCACTTGGTAAAAGGATTTTAAAAAAGAATAAAGATATCTTCTATCTTACAAAACAAAATAATTCATCCCATGTGCCTTAAGCAAAAATGACTCACTCTATTTGCCAGAATATTGATATAGGCTACGAAATAGCCAATGAAATATGACACACTCTAAAAAGTGTCTCGTGAACCAAAATCAACATCTTGACTCATAAGTATAAATTGTTCAAGATGAAAAATAATGAATCCACATAGAAAACTTTAAACAAATTCAATGATTATGCAATCCATAAAAAGAAGTTAGAAAATGAAGCTTACAAAAGTTAGGCATCTTGGAGTATGTTTCGTAAAAGAATGAAGAAATATAATAGGTTAATTGTTAGGTTTGCAACTTTTAATAACAAGAAAGAAAACATGAGAACAAGATTGAAAGAAAACATTTTATCATCATTGGAAGTTTCTACACATAAACAATCTCACAATATATAACATATTATTTATACACACAATAATCTCTATATATAGAACTTAAGAACTAGAATAATAGAAAATTGTTAAAATTTTTTTTAAGACAATTACAACAAGACACACTAGATGATATAACTAGTCTTAACACTACTAAACTCTCTCTAGTAGATAGTTTTTTGTTCTCTTCCATTAGATGATGTTTCATCGTCTGACTAAGCTCTTTAACAGAGCTGTTAAACATGATCTAAAGTCGATAATCATAATCCTCTAGGTTTTCATATAAAAAAAAGTTTTCTTTACATTTAATCACTCTTACATCATATTGTACCAATTAATAATTAACATTAAAATTCTTATTGAACAATGTTTTACCACAGCTAAGGATATCTCATTATAGTCTACCCCTATAATTGTGTAAAACCTTTTGCCAGTAGTCTCGCCTTAAACCTCGATCCTCTACACTTAGTATTCCTTCCTTCTTCTGGAACACCCACTTGCATCCTATCACCTTCTAGTTTCTTGGCAGATCAACAAGCTTTCACATGTAATTTTTCTTCAAAAATTTAAGGTCCTCCTCCATAGCAACATGACATTGTTGGCTTTCTACGTCTTCTATAGCCTCCTAGAAGCTTCTAGGCTCTAAACCTTATATATCTTTAGTTGCCATCAAAACATAGCTGATAAGGTTAGTATATCCAAACCTCTATATAGGTTTGATTGACCTTCTCTCCTTATCATGTAAAACTGATAGTTGGAGTCAACTTTTACACGTCTTGGCCTTCTTGAGTAAAAGGTAGAATATTAGTTTGCATTGCTTGATGCTTCATTGTTTGACACCTCCAACTAGTCTAATACATCACCAAAACACTCCAGCTCAATGTAGACTTTCTCCTTATCTTTCTCTAGATCTCTACACACCATAGTCATTCGAGTCTTATTGAATGTGACCTCCCTGCTAACAAAGCGTCTACCCTTACATACCTTCTATGTATCAAATGAAGATACTCTTAGCTTGTGCTTCTAGTTTATCTTTCTTGGCATTTGAAAATGCAAAAGCGCTAAACACCCTCAAATTCTCATAATATGTTGGTCTTCCACTTCACACCTACATAGGAGTCTTAAACTTCAAAGTAAATTATGAACTCTTGTTAATCAAGTAGATAACAATGTTTACAAATTCTTCTCACAAGGACTTAGGCAACCAGCCCCAACAACATACACACCACACATTCCAAAAGGGTTTTGTTCATCCTTTCAACAAACCTTTTTTTTTTGTGGTGTACCTACGATAGTCTTATGTTTCCTTATACCTTCTACCTGAAAAACTCATTAAACTCCCCTCAAATAAATTCCAATCCATTATCTATCTTGAGCACATTTATCCCCTGTTGATTATCCATCAAAATGTGTCACTCCTTAAACCCCTAAAAATTCTCATTCTTACTTTTCAAGATATAGATTCACATCCTCCAAAAGTAACCATTTATGATAACAAGGAAATAAGACCCTCTACTATGAGTCTAAGCTCACGTTGGACTCCATAGGTCTACATGAGGATACTTAAATGTTTGTTGGGCACATGCTTACTAAATTTGAAAGAAAATAAAAAATATTTCAAGTAATGATATCTTAAAAAAAAAAATTAGACAAGTTCCTAAGTGAAGGTCTAGGTGAAAACTGGAGTCTTTTGGAACACTTTAACAAGTCTAAACACTTTTCTATTATAAAGTTTAGCTACGGAGATGAGATTGCACCATAGGCATTTGTCCTACACACTATAGTAAAGAAAAAAATTACAAAAACTCAAAAGAAATACAGAAAAAAAATTGTGACAAGATGAAATTAAAAAGAATGAACTCTTGCTATCAATAGATTTTTGCTACAAAGTTTTGGATTCGTGATGGAGAATTTCGTCACTAGCTCTTTTGTTTTGGTTTTTCTTGTTTTCAAATTTGGTGAGTTTAATCTAACTCCTCTCTCAAGTGTTGGACACTTCAATGTTGCTTTCCTTTGCTTCCATGATAATTGTCCACTAGCTCTTCTTCCAACACCTAAAATGATACCTTTGGAAGAGATAAGTTCTTTCAAGTATTAAGAAAGAAATTTTCAATAACTTAGGAGTAAAAAACTAAAATTTAAAATGCACAATTTAGTATGGACAACATCAAATGATAGATTTTATGACAAAACATAAAAGAAATTAAGCAACAAAATTAAGATACAATTTAAAGCAAGTACACAAAAGGAATCTATAGAATGATTGAATTTTTCAATCTCATAATCTCATACTTTGTGGAAGTCATGATGATTGACTTGAGTTTCCTTGCTCCACATTCACCACACTAGTTTGTTAGGAAATAGCTCACAAATTTATTACCACACAAACAAGTAAAGAACGATAATGAAGAACTTACAAAAATAATTAAATGATTAAGTAAGAAAGAGTAACGAATAAAGCACATAAGGTGGTTCAAACATCCACAGTTATGGTTAAAATTCAATCTATCACATTAAATTGAACATCCACTATTAGAATTCAGTCTATCAAAGGTGGAAATTCACTAATAACATATATTAAACTTAATTAATAACAAACATTCAATAATTAATCGTATGTGTATTTTATAAATAATTTTTGTGATATTTTTTATAAGATATAAAATATTATAAATTATTTTCTAAAAATTTTAATATATTTTCAAAGTTACTTCATTAATATAAACCCATGTGATCCATTTTCGCTTACATACCACACATGCTTCGTTGTACACTTCTTAGTCCTATTTCACTGACTTATTTGTATCCTGCTACATGATGATACTCTCCTTTGCCTATCCTCACTTGACAACAACTTATAAACAATTGGAGTATAGTCTCTATTTCTATCGCTTAATTAAAAGGATCGTACACCTTTACTCACTTTTGACAACGGAATTTATTATATTATTCAAATAAGAAAAACTTACTTTATATAAATATTAAGCAAGTGT
>Ga0099825_1006630_pt1 | contig 14391 bp, 3 predicted proteins | sample SiratroredBW_FD_76838 | JGI IMG/M metagenome (GOLD analysis project Ga0099825, IMG submission 76838) | Root nodule microbial communities of legume samples collected from California, USA - Siratro red BW | ecosystem: Host-associated > Plants > Roots > Nodule | place: USA: California | collected... | reverse complement strand
TATAAAAAAATTATTTAATTATATAAAATATTATTTTATAGAAATATTTTTTTTTTTATATAATAAATTAATATATTTATAAAAAATATATATTTATATTTATATATATATATATATATATATATTTTTTTTTTTTTTTTTAATTTTTTGATAAAATATTATATTTTTCTTTTATAATGTTGATTGGAAAGATAATGACCTTTTTCACTATTTAGATAAATACATTATTTATTTTAGTTAATTATATAATTTTACCTTTTATAGTTTCTATTCAGAAATACAACACTTTCTATTTTCAGACAAAATATTTTATCATTATTTATTTCTCTCTTTAAGAATTTTTTTTATATTCGTTACTGTTACTTAAAGGCTACAAACTATAACATTGGTAGCCTTCAGTTTTCATTTTATATTATATTGATTTGTGAACTAAAATATATATTTTTCATTAAATTTTGTCATTAAGATTAACCTACAAACATTATATAGGAAATTAATAGCTTGAATTTGGAGATATACTAATAAATATCCTTTTCCTATCATTTTATTGATTTGTTTTTCATTTTTTTTATAACCTATGAAACAGTAATTTTACTATAATTTGGTAACAAAACCTGACTCCATCTTTGAGAACAATTAACGCTATTATTCTTTACTTATTTAACCAGTAACTTAAAAAAATTATGTTAAAAAATATATTTATTTACTAAATCACATCAAGCAGGTGGACTCAAAGTATGACATCATCATGTGGTCCTAGGCTTTCACATCCAATTATAAAACGATTAGTGGCCTTACCATCCATAGCTCCTATGCCACCTTCAAATATAGTGATGGAAGTTCATGACAGCAACTTGATGGAACACATAAAAGAGAATCGAAAAGACAAAAAATAGTAAAGAAAGATGTTGTTTGCTGATTGGCTGTATGTCCCATCAATGGTGACTTCTTTTCTTTGGGTTTTTACTTATTTTTTTAAGTTGAAATATATATATATATATATATTAAAAGATAGTTGAATTATATTTTAATTAAATTTAACTTCTTTTAAATATTGTTTGATAAAAATTTTAAATAATAATTTTATTTATTAAGTGATTAGACTATAGTTTTTCGGTTTGATATATTATAACATACATAATTCGAAAATTCAATTAAAACATTTGAATACTATATTTTTTTATATAATAGTTTTTCTTCCTAAGTTAGTTCAAATGATAATTACATAACGAGAAGAAAATAGGAAAGAGACAAATATGTATAATAATTTATATTGGTTTTTCTGTCGTAACAAATTATATATAATTTTTAGTTTTACTAAACAGATTAATGTTGTGAAATACACTTTGAGTATTTTTTGAACTCATAGTCAATCATGACTTAGCAAAATATTATTTTCATATATCATTCATACTAATTAAGTATTCTTAGGGATTTTAGTCACTCTTGACTACTCCCTTAAGTATTTTTTTTTCCAAGTCACTCCTAGCTTAATCAAGTCTTATTTTCAAAATTCACTCTTAGCTCATCCAAGTTTTCTTTTTGTAGCCATTATTATAATAAGTCTTACTCTTCAGAGAGAGATTGCATCTTTTAATGTATACAAGATTTAAGTGTTCTCTCATAGTTTGTTATGTGAACACACACAGTGTTCTTTTTAAAGTTTTTTGATCTAGAGATTTGGTAGAGTTTTTGCTCTATGCACTGGGATCTCTCTTTCTTCTTTTTGATAACATTGAACGACAATCAACATCTGAGTAGCATTTTGGCACAATTTAACTTTAACTCTCTTTTTCTTGATGAAAGGCTTTGTATAGGTATTGGAAGAAGATATCCGTTGAGAGACTGTTTCTTTTCATTAAGTAGTTTCAACTTCATGTAGTATGTCTTTTATGTGTCTAAAAAACTTGAATATGAATGTTGCATTAAATGCACTCTACTCAGCTTTAAGTACTCTTCTTCTGTATGAAACATCCTTGAGCGCTAACTGTACTTATCTCTTTAGTAGCATAACCTTTTGCAACAACACTTGGTAAACGTGCACATTATAAATGGTAGATAGTTGAGCTAGAGCTGAAATATAGCTTGTGTCAACATAGTTGGTAAGTTGTGCAACTTTAGCTTGTATTTCAAGAGATCTTAATATTGACTTATGTTTGAACTTGAACATATCTCTTTGGTAGACAAAATGCAGTGACATTTCCTACAACATAGCACAAGCGTACAAATGTTCGAGTAATACAAGGTTATCTTAAGCTATGTGCGTATCATCTAAGCATCAATTATACTTATCAGACATAGGAAAATATTTTACAATGTTGTATCATCTGTCAGACACAACACTTATGTTTTGCATAATTTATGCTTGAACTAAGACATCATCTTTCAGACAAAGCATGATCATGTTTGCACTTAATCAAAACTTACAGGGTGTTAATTTTTTCTCTAACATAATGTATAATGTAACATCCAACCCTAAGATGATGTTGTTAACTAAAATATATAATTTCAATCACTTAATTGACACTAAGATGATATCGACTAATTATATTAGATAATTTACATAAGTAAGATTATGCATATACTGATAACATATTTTTGCAAAAGATGGCAAATGCACCAGTCACAAATGTTGCAAGTAATAAATATATCGTTCTCTCCCAAGAGACTTATGCAACACAAAACAATTTATACGATTATAATAAATTAGACTCAAGAAATAATTCATAATTTAAAACTTGTGCAGAACAATAAAATTAAAATAATAATCATTTTTAGGGTTTTTGTATCAACATGTAGAACACAAAAAAGGGTAATAGGATGAAATTTTCAGGGTTAGATTTCACTAAACATCACTCTCATGTATGAAAATAATTTTCTTCTTTTCAATCAATAATCAATGTCAATCCACAAAATTACTCAAACTCAATTCCTCAACAAATCGTTAATTCCTTGATCAATTATACAGTTGCTTAGCTAAACAAGTCAAGCTAATCACTAAAGCAGTTGTTTACAAGAATAAGATACACCATCTTAGACACTATAAGAGTGTTATTTAACCCTTGTAACATACTATTACAAAACTACAATCAGAAACCCTATCTAGTCATGGTTAAACACCACAAAGCAAAACTAAACACAAAACAATATCACATGATTACAACAAGATATTGATCCTCTAAGATATTGATCTCAAGAACACAACAAGAAAGCTCAAAGAAAATAGTTTTTTGACTCTGGAAGAATAACTCTCTCAAATGCAATATGTTTTAAAAACTCAAACTGTAAAAAACATGTTTAGAAATATCTATAATGAAAGTTCTATAGAATTTGTCGTGTTAGCTTTAATAGATTGAAACTACAATTTAATTCGTTGATTTCACTTACAGTGAAAATAATGAATTAAATCAGTATTTCAATATATTAAAATAAACTAATAAAGACCCTTATGAAAACACAAAAATTTCCATCTATCAAAAACTCTTTTTAACATATAAAAATATCCTCTCATAACTACTTATGATTTTAGGTAATATCAATCAATTAAATTGATAATGTAATCAATTAAAATATCCACTGCAATCTTTTAGGACTTCAGATAAGAACATTTCATGGCTTACATTATTTTTTAACCAATTAAAATTATCTTTTAACCACCAAAAGTTTTAACAAAATATTTAAATAAGTTTTCTTAAGTATTTATCAAGATCAACCTAATCACAAAGAGGAAAGACACACAAATAAAAAATGAACACAATTGTCACGACCCCGTCTACAACGGCGGACAACGATCTGAAAATTGAAGAAAAATAATGATGTTGATGTGTGTTGAAAAAATATAGGGTGAAAAAGAGATGGAGTCGCAATCATAGTTTATTATGAGAAAACTATGGAAAACCAAGAAAAATGTGGTCTGAAATACAAAGACGAATTCGGGAGTCAGTTACACGTGAGGAAGGTATTAGCACCCCCACAACCCTTTTCCTAAGACAATAGCTTTAATTGAATGAGTAAAACGAGTGTGGTTTTATAGAATGTCTATTTTATTTTCCAAAACATAATTAAAAATTACAAATAAAAGCAAAGAATAATTTTTAAGTTAGAAGACCCGATAAGGATTGACCTTGCTCCTACGTATTTTCATCCATGGTAGGTGAAAAATTAAGGCATACATAGTTCTAACAGAAAATGCATTTAAAAATTTGATGATTTTGATTTTCCAGAAATTTTGTAATTTTTTATTATTTTCTATTATTTATGATACAGTACCGTATCTAGGTATGGTTTCGCATCTGCAGTGGTCGTAAGGCAACCTGTGCCACTTTCATTGTATGGTGCTGCTTTAGGCGCATGGTCATGGTAAATGGAATGTACATGAGACCCGACATTCAGCATACAAAACGCACAAGTGATGCAACATTCAATGTTAATAACAACTATGATGTTGTATCGACATACAACTCCGCGTTGAGATACAACAAGAGCACACATTGAAGCGACATTTAGTGTTGCATACGGGAAGGAGATTTTATAAGTGACATTTGACTTCATGCGGTTTAATTAGGAGAGGTATGTAAAATGACGTCATTTGGCTCCCAAGATGACGTCATACGGTTTTGGGTAGGAAGTTTATAGTATGACCTCATTCGGTACCTGAGATGACGTCACACGGTTATGTGTTTCAATTATATAGGATAACGTCATTCGATTCCTGAGATGACGTCATGGGATTTTGGGTTAAGGAGATATGGTTATGGATGATGTCATATGATGGGCATATGACATCATACATTTCAGTTTTATGGAAATACGACACCTGAATTGAGAGCGAAGCGGTTCTGTATGTGGGATGACGTCATGCGGCTTTGTTAGAATACGTATGAGATGTGATATTTGGCTTCAAGGTTTTAGATATTGGGGTGTTAGTTTTAGGTGATGCGGTTTTAGGAAGGAGGCATGTGATAAAGTTAAAGATGTATGATCTTGTGTAGGGTAATGAGATTTCAAAAAGAAACATATGATTTAGGATAGGATATGAGGTAAAGGCGAAACTAACGAGGTTAAAGGTTATGATGATATGGTTTAGATGAGAGACATACGGTTTAGGATACTCGGTGAAGGTTGTGATGTTGCGGCTTAAGTTACTTGGCAAGGGTTGAATGATGCAACTTAGGCAATGATGATGTCATGCGGCTAACATATGACAATTTGAGCGTTGGTGATACGGGTTTGGTAGGAAACATGAGGTTTGGGGTATGATGACGTCATTCGGCTGCCAAAATGACGTCGTACTGCATTAGTTTAACATACAATTCTGGGAATAAAAAATGCATGAAGATTAACGTGTAAGAATGAAGATGAAACTGCCACTCTTAAGATTAATGCTACAATACAAATTAAATATGTTCATCAAAGAAAGAGTCATAAAAATTGGAATGAAAATATGACGCGCTCTAGTGGCATCAACACTATCACTCTCTTCTCTTTTACAATTATCTTTCTTTTGATCGTTTCTGTTTTCTTTTCTGGATTTTCTGGGTTTCAGTTCAAGTTTTGTGAGGGTGCCAATGAAAGTGTGGCGGAACTCACAGTGAAAAAATGGTTATGGCAGCGAAGACAGAGCTTGACCTTCACACCGAGGTGCTCGGCTAAGTAGGAAATATGAAAACTAGTAATCGTGGAAGGGCTTGGTTACAGTGAGGACATGCTCGGTGCAATGTAAACACTTTAGAACACTAAGGGATAATCGTTTCGGAGCTCGCACATGACCAAGCGATGCTCAGCAAGGTGTGAGTAATCCGCTGGTTAAATTCTAGGATTGATTTCTGGATTAGGTCCTCGATTTTTGGATTTTGGGATTTGTTTATAGGATTGGGTATTCCATTTTGGTTTATGAGATTCTTAACTTGGTTTCTTGATTGGGTTCTTGGTTTGCTTTATGGGTCAAGGGATTCAATTTTCTCGAGCTAAGTCCTCTGTTTGATTTTTGGGTTGAGGTCCTCTATTTGATTTTTGGGTTGAGGTCCTTGGTTAAGTTTTCTAGGGTAAGGTCTTTGGCTGACTTTCTAGGTTAAGTCTTGGGTTAGGTTTTCTGGGTTAAGGTCCTCGGCTTGGTTGTTTCTGGTTATAAATTTATGGATTGAAGAAGACGACAAAACATTCATCGTCATGGCTGAGACAATAAGTGTTTCCACTGTTGTATCACACACTTTTTTAAATTACCTTCCGTATAATCAAATTCATCTTGCAAACAAGTTCTAGATTCCAACGTTTCATATGTTCATACATCACATCCAAGACAAAGAAGAAGATGAACAAATAACATGGCAGTATCACATAATACCCAAAGCGGAAACCAAATTGTAGAGATTCACATATATATACTCAAGAAAATGTAAAATCTTTATATACCCGTTGAAGATTTAATTCCATAAATCTTGGTTCTAATCCGTACCTTGCTTCTTCGAGCTAATCGACTTTGTTCTTCTTCTCCTTTGTTTCTGCAACTTTTTTCTATCTCTTCTACGTGTATGATTCTCAGAGCCAAAATGAATGTTCAAGTGATTGTTCAAACCCCCTTAATTTCTTCCAATTCGTCTTTTATATCATTGCCTTTTCATGATTCAACCTGTTCCCTTCAACGAATAAGAGCCTCGTTTTGTTGAGCTTAATGATTGTTATTTTAACGGATCATTTTCAGTTAAACAATTATCCTCCAACAATCAAATTTCGTCCAACTTCCATCTTAAATGCAATGAACAAACCATATAACATTTGAAACTAAAACTAACTATGCAAAAATGTCATGATTGAAAATCCAACGATGCGAACAATGAGTGTAACAACACACGTTAGAAATGAATATTGGGAAACTGAATTAGGCCATCGTGGGGTTAGCAAAAATCGAAAATCAAAACTGGGCAAGTGGAAATTGAGCCAAAAGCCTAAAACAAAAAAATATACTAAAATGAAGGTGCAAATTAAAATAGGGGTGTAAGTAGCAAATATTATTTTTTATTTTTTATTTCACCCGGATGAAATTAGGTATGGACATATATAAAACCAACTCTTCAATTCTCAAAGCTTCTTTAAGAGTGGATTCATAAAATATAACAACATTAGTAGCTTCAACAACTAGTGCATGAATTACTATATTTGGAAAGTCAAAGTTTGATAAATTACTATATTTGGAAAGTCAAAGTTTGATAAATTAATATATTTGGAAAGTCAAAGTTTGATACACTACAACATGAAAGACAGGGGCCATGGTGGGATCTAAGCAAATACTTACTACATAGGTGAATATTTAAATAGTTCAAAATAACATCCTGAATTAAGATATTCATATGTCAAATTTTGGACTTTCTTATACCTGCTTAGCATCACTAAGGTTAGGTAATGAATATATACCTCTTTTGTTCACTGTCCAATATCTTTAAAAATTAATCTATTAAATGTCAACATTAATTAAATTTAAGATCTAAAATTAAAAAAATGAGAATGATATAAATATAAAAAGAAAAGATAGTTGAATCAAAATGTTTATTTTATTTAATATAATTCAAGATTTACTGATCTGATATCAAAATATTTATTGAGTATAAGAAACTTGTTGGGTTTTTATCAAAATATGATAGAGGGAAGTTTTAAAGATTTATAAACTAATATTTAAAACAATAATCAATTTGATACATCTAACCAAGTTGATATCAAGGAAGACATTAGTTCGGAAGAAACTTTGACATAAACTTCTTGTGTTCTTGAATTTGATGGTTACACAGTCTTCGGTGCAATTATAACCCGAAGTCACTCGATAACAAGAAGCCTTGGTGGTTTATATAAACAATACCAACTACATAATTGAAAGATTGCATCAATTTTCTAAACAGTAAGGATGAAAGAACATGTGATACTATTTTTCAACATAAAAAACATGCTCCTAACCATTTTGAGAAAGTAGAGGAAAAACAACAAAATAAACGATTGTTGAAAACAAAGAGTTTAATATGAGCATGAAGTGGGGTAACAGGATACAGTAGAAAAAAAAAACACTTAGAAATGGTGTTTAGTCTATTACTCGGATATGCAAGCACCATGTATCAAAACTAATTCATTCAAGAAAAAAGTAAGAAAAGTGCAAGATCCAGCTAAAGATACCATTTAACTTCAAATTCATCTCATCGCCTAAAAAGCGCTTTCCTAAAATAACAATTTGGTGAGTGCTATTTGGCCTTAACATTGAATTAACACAGACCTTCTATGGTGAAAAAATAGTCATAGTCCCAGGCCATCAATTCCTATTAAATTTGGAATGTAAATTTATGAAGACGAAGCCTTCATTCAATTTTCTTGCAAAGTAATTGCCTAAAATCACATTTTATTGAAAAATTACATCACGAAATTATGAAATATGTTCATAAATGTTTTTTTTTTTTTTTTTTTTTAACACAAGTACTTGACCTTGTAGCTAAGTGTGTTTTGTATTTCTTCTTAATCAGACCACTTTCTAACAAAGTTCTTGAAATTTATGCGTAATGAGTCACCAAATTAAGCTTAGAGATGAATAATGTTTCCATCACGTACCCTAGACTTTTTAAAACAAGCGGAGATATTAAAGAAAAAGATGAAAAAAAAAGTGTGAGAAAATTAGTGGTACAATGAATTTAGGTAAGAGAAAAACAGATAAGTATTAAAAGAAATTTCAGTGAAAAAAATTTGCTATTACTTTGAAAATTATTGTTTTCGACTCTAACTTCTCAATGCAATTCTCTAAATCGACCACGTCTGATAGTAGAATAAAATACAACTTAATATCAGGTAGTGTAACAAAACAAAAAACATAACTTAATAGGATATTTTTACACCAAGTTTAATGACTTTTGGCTCCACGGCTATTTGAAAATTACTATTACTTTTTAAAATTATATTTTATAACTTGTTTTCTTACTGAAAATATATTATAACTTTTTGAGGTGGAATAAGGATGACTTTGAGGGAGTCTGGTCAAAGGAGGTGGAATAAGGATGACTTTGAGGGAGTCTGACTTTGACCAAATAATATCTCCTGATATAATAATTGTTAAGCTTTATTAATGAGACACCAAGTGAAAAATCACGTGCTGCAGATTTTCTCTGACATTCAAGAGTATAAAAATAACAAGTAAATAATAAATATAAGATTGAGTGAATACTTTCTGTGATATTTATAGGTCATTCTAGGGTCAAGGCTGAGTTGTTCCTATTAAATAAGAATTGTGATGATTGATGGTAGATTAATTTTCGTATAATTAATAACCATAAAAATGTCTTCAATAATCATAAAGTAAATTGAATGAGATTAAATTACATCATATTCGTTTTGAATCTGGTACTAATATGCAGGTAAGTATATAATCTCCCAAACTTGGAATCTATAAATAAAGTACATGTGGACCGAGTTGATGGATAAACAAGTTTTAATGTTATGTAAGCGTTCATCGGGCTATTTTGATCTCATGATAAGTAAGGTTACTTTTGAGATGGACGTTTATTTTTAAATGATCTCGGATTGTGATAGATTACTTTTATCGAATGTGATTAGATGTCATCACAATAGTCTAGTTAATGACTAAATCACATAATCATATACTTAATGATTTTCATTCGAACTTGTTTCCTTAAAAGAACCGAGTAATATCAATTCATTAGTAATTTTGAGAACAAAGTAATATTAACTCATTAAGGATTTTTTAACTACGCGGTTTGGATTGTTTTTTAAATTAGTTAGTGGAATTGGTTGGTCTAAGTGTCTTAACCATTTGAGCGATTTAGACTAAGCGATTTTAGTCGTTTTGAGTAACTGTGTTTGGACTAATCCTTCAAGTAGTGGTGAACTTGGTATTTTTGAACTAAGTGTTTGCATATTTCTAAGTGAAAAAAGAACTTGATATTCTTTCTTTGATTTTGGGTGATGATGAACTTAATATTTTAACTTATGTTTTGCGTGAATATGAACTCAATGTTATAACTCTAGCATTTTCTTGGTTCCGAGTGATGATGACCTTGATACTTAACTTGTGTTTGCTTAGTTTTCAAGTGAATATGCTCAAATGTTTGTTAAGTTTTCGAGTAGTAGAAAAGCGTTTGCTTAGCCTTACAAAGTAATGAACATGGTATTGTCAACTCGAATGTTTGTTCGATTCCGAATGATAGACAAGTCTTTGCTTAGTCTTACAAAATAATGAACTCGATATTGTCAACTCAAACGTTTGTTCGGTTCCCGAGTTTCTTAACTTAAGTGTTTGCTTAGTCTAATCCATTCATATTCGATAATGTGAACTCGAATGTTTGTTTAGGTCCTGAGCTTTCTTGACTTAAGTGTTTGCTTAGTCTAATGCATATTATACTCGACACTATGAAGTCGAACGCTCGTTCGACTCCCGAGTTTCTTGACTTAAGTGTTTCCTTAGTCTAATTCATATCATACTCGACAATGCGAACTCGAACGTTTATTCGGCTCCAAAGTTTCTTGACTTAAGTGTTTACTTAGTCTACTGGATATCATATTCGACAATGTGAACTCAAACATTTGTTCAACTCTCGAATTTCTTTACTTAAGCGTTTGCTTAGTTTAATGCATATCATACTCGACAATGTGAAATAAAACGTTTGTTCGGCTTCTAAGCTTTTGACTTAAGCGTTTGCTTAGTCTAATGCATATCATACTCAACAATATGAACTCAAAAGTTTGTTCAGCTCCCGAGCTTTTTACTTAAGTTAATGAACTCAATTTAATTAACTTGAGCCTTTGCTAAATTTCGAGTATTATTGAAAATCAATGAAGAAATAAGTTGAACCTGGACCATAGGATCGTCAAAAGTGCAACCAGAACCGTGTGGTCATCATAAGTAATACAATTGTCCTCGAATTTGAGTATGGGATTACGATCTTGCTCTTCTTGTAGAGAAACTTTAATAAACATTCTAGGATGATGTTACATTTCTCAAGTAATACCCAAGTAAAGTTGGTCCGGTTGGTATTGTCATTGAAACAGAGCCTAACCAAGTATTGGCTACTTTGAGGCTTTGAGCATAACATTCCTGAGCTGCTTTCGGATTGACCTTCCTCATAATAATCATGTCACCCTTAGCACGAAAATTTATAGCCATGTGTGGAATAGAAAAAATGACACCTAGTTTATTAAGCATTTGATAGTCGATGAGGTGTTGCAAGACGTGTCTACTTCACGTAGGATGTACCAAACTAACAATGTTTGGTATGTCGTGCTCGTCCCAAAGGTTGTCAACAAAACTATGTAACATTTTGTGTACAGTCATTCACCTGTGAACCCCGATAAAGGATCCGGGTATGACCTGGTTGATACATTTTGTTGTTGACTCATATATTTCTCTTCATGAAAAATACAACTTACTGTAACAATGACTGCATATCGTGAACTAGTACACCAAGTTTCCAAAAAAGAGAGTGGGTCACTAATAGACACGCTTAAATACGAATTCTTTTCTTGCCAGAACTTTCCTATACATGCATTTTTACACTATCACATTTTGTATCTAGTAACAATAATAATTCCTTTATGATGTTAAAGATCATAATAACCTTATAGGATGACATTGCTTGTCGGATGATAGTCACATGAGTGTTGTTCTGGGCATTACAATAATGACATCACCTTGGTATCTTAAGGAGTATTTTGGTGAAGCTAAAATTATGTTCCTCAACAATCATCAAAGATGGCCCTTTGGTTATAAGCATGTAATCAAGATAAATGAGGGAGAACGGGATGGTCGAAGTTAATTCGAATGTGGTCACTAGTTTTCTTATGGGACATGACACATACAGAATTATTTGCTCATTATTAAATATGAAAATGAATCAAGAGGTGGTGGCTGATCATGCATTTGACATGTTCCAAGATAATTGCTCCTTTAGCAATCTTGATACAACTCTTTTGGAGATTCTACTGGAATAAGTTAAAAATGTGCAAAAGTATATCCTATATAGGAGTTATCACTTATGTAGACAAAAGTGGTTGAAGAAAGTTAGCTTCAACACGTATATCGATTATAAAAATTCAATATATCAAAATCAAAGGGATGTCAAATATGGTTCCCACTTGTGAAATTAAATATATCAAAAATCAAAAGAATTGTAATCCAATTCTACCCTATTGAATTGAAGACATGACACACTATTGCAAATTAATTTTACCATATTAATTTGAAGACATAAAACACAAAATCATGTGCCTTGAAAATAAATATATGTTTTCATGTGTTCCTAATTTGGATTCGGTAAATTGGATCAAAATCACTAGTTGGATGATATTTACTTTGTTTATTGTGTAATACATTGTGGGCTAAGCCGATAGGTAGGCTCATTCGCTAAAAAAAGAAAAAAAAAATAGATGGTCTCATCTAGGTATCCAAGCATCTATGGGCATTTGTCTTCCACTGGCTGGCAGAAAAAATATGGATGATATATGTTCGTAAAGATTATGAATTGATTGATAGCTTAAATTTATTTTTAAAATACTACTTTTCAAAATAGCAAATCATGAAAAAAGAATTATCATTTTAATATTTACGATGATCAAATAACATGATTTTCAACATAGGTTTTCAATAATACTTCATAATATTATTGTCGAATGTTTTCACTTTTTTTTTTCAAATGAGAAATTAGAAGTTATGCTCTGAAAAAGAAAAATATCATCAAGAAATTAATATGGTAAATATTTTTATCCTTTCATACTCAATTTTTGACAAATATTTTTTATTTTATTAACCATCACATTTTTTCAAAAGCATATTGTACTAAGGTTTACAAATAAAAGTCTTATGATGCAATTAAAATAATGTTAAGTTTGTGATTAAAGAATTAGATGGATGATTTTTCTTGATAAAAAAAATCCATTTATGAAACTTATAATTATATGATATTTTTTTTCATTTGCATTTTCATTTAAATCACGTGAAAATATATGGTTAGTGTGAATATAAACTAAACATGCAACTTGAGGATCTTCTCTATGCGAAAGTACAAGAGAAAGTTATTCTACCTGGTTTAAACCCATGACCATTGATCATAAGTGTTATAATATGGGTAAATATTTATGTGAAATGTTAATAATGAATTATATGTTGATGCTCATTATGCTTTATATCCTTCACATGAAATAAACAAAATAATATAATTTGAGAATATAGAATGAAAATGGAGTTATTAGGATGATTTTTTAGAATAATCATGTTGTCTTGTGTGGTAGGAAAAATTTAACCTTGCCCCACAATGGACTATAACCTTCTGAAGTGGAGTAAGGATAACTTCAAGGAAGATTCAGTTACAGAAGATTTTCTGACACACTCAAGAGCATAAAAATAACATAAATAAATAAATATAAGATTAAGTGAGTACTTCATGTGATATTTATATCTACTGATAGTTTTTTTTAAGTTATTTATTGTTCTTATTAAATAAGAAGTACCATAATTGACTGTAAAGTAATTATTATATAATTAATCATCATAAAGATACATTTAATTATAAAAAGTAAATTAAATGAGATTAAATTACATTAGCATATGGTACTAATAGGTGGGTAAATACATTTTTAAAATAATGATAGCATAATATAATAAGCAAGATTAAAAACAAATACTCTCTATATTATCAAACTTTTGCAATTAAAAAATTTCAATTAAGAACAAAAATGTACATAAGTATAAATTGAACTTTTTATTATAGTAATTATAAATTACATAAATTATAAAATTAGTCTTTTAAATATTTTAGTTCTAAACTGGTATATAAACATTTCAATCTAGATTATAAAATAACTGAATAAAAATAATTCTAAATAATTATCATTGTCATAAAAATTGAAATATATACGTTATTAATGAATTAATTAGTCATACTTAATAACTACTTTAGTGGTATTATTATACATTTGATGTCATTTTACATAAAAGAAGAGACAAGATATACAAGATATTAAAAGAAACTAACAATAATGTATTCACAACATTGCAAGAAGCCATGCTGTAGTAACTATGGTGCTTTGAAGGAAAGAAAAGAAAGGATATTCAATTCTTCCAAATGAGGAATATCATCAGGAATGGAACCAGTGATCCTATTGTTGCTTATGTGATTCAACTGCATTTTATAACAAATGGCTAAATACTAAGGAATCAAAGTTTTCCAGTAAGTATATATCAACTTATTTAGATATGCTAGCTTGCATAAATTGTCAGGGATGTGCCAAATTATTCTGTACTGGAATTTCAGCATACCTGGTTACCACTGCCACCGTCACCGCCAAAAGGAAAAAAGGTGTTTTTTTTTTTTTTTTTTTTTTTATATTTTTTTTTTTTTTTTTTTTTTTTTTTTT
>Ga0099825_1006629_pt1 | contig 14394 bp, 6 predicted proteins | sample SiratroredBW_FD_76838 | JGI IMG/M metagenome (GOLD analysis project Ga0099825, IMG submission 76838) | Root nodule microbial communities of legume samples collected from California, USA - Siratro red BW | ecosystem: Host-associated > Plants > Roots > Nodule | place: USA: California | collected... | reverse complement strand
TTAGTTTTTACATGCGATTCCAAAAACTCTATATTTGGGGTTAAATATTTCCTTAAGAATACTTAAACTCTCACAAATTCCGGTATTCTCATGTCTAAGAATACCGAAATTTGGCACTTATCATTACCTGAATTGCACTAGAAGTTCTCTCTAACAGCCTCAAAGCCTAAGATCTTCAAGAACTCAAATATGCACCAAAGGACCTCTAATCAACCATCAGACTAAAATATTAGGGAATTGAGCTCACAAAGGCACTATCTGATAACTCAGAGGCCACATGCAAGCTTATAAGATAGAGGAAAACGAAAACCTAAAAATGGCTCTTAAGGGAAGAGGGCAGAAAACAAACTTACTCTAACGGAGATTCTGATCGTATAGACTTGCTCTATTCTCCGTCACGAGTCTAATAGTGAGCTCCGCTTGAGAAACTGATGACGTATGGAAGCGGAGACTTAGAGAGAAGTCAGAGGAAAATGAGGATATGGGTTTTAGAGAGATGATGGCTCGAGTGAAAATGAGACTTGACTACTTACTTTTTCTATAAATACGTGTTTTCAGTTTAATAATATAATAATCAAGTCCTCATTCCACTTCTACCATTTCTACTCAGAAAACAAATTTTCTAGGTTGTTACATTTTGTATGTCTCTTTTAAAGATACAAGGTTGTTGTTCAATTTTCTGCATATTTCTCTTTAAAAGATATAGTTACCATACTCATGTTTGTTAGATAAGATTTTATCTCTTTTCTGAATGTTTTATATGCTTAAGAGGAAGGATATTAGTTTGAAAAGAATTCATGGTATACTTCTATAGATAAATATATGTTAGTAAAATCTACTATATCTTCAAAATCAACTAATGAGAGTATAAGATAAATATTGATTGTTTTCTCAACTATTATTATTAGCTAGATATATAAACCTTTCTTGATATTTATTTAGAGAAAGATATATGTTTCTCCATACTCTTATTAATCTTAGGACATTTAAACTAGAAGTTCTTTAGTTTTTTACACTTGTAGTAAATCTGGTTTTCTTATATTGAGTTCATGGTTTGTGAAGTTTTTGCGTTTCTTCCTCTAAAGTCGTCAATGTTGTCCACATCCGATGAATTTTGCGAGAGATGAAAGATATCTTGTTATCAACCTTACAGTCTTTTTTTTTTGGAGAATCGTATTTTGGTTCCTCTGTTATGAAGACTTTGGTTAGAATATGTTTCTTTTCTTGAGCTTTCAATGTTACGGATTTCTTGTTTAAGGATATCTTTTTTTAGTCTCTTGAGCGTTTTAAATGTAATTATTAAAAAAAATAATAAGGATGTGCAATTTTGTCATTTTTTTTTCTTTGTAAAATATGTATAATTAGTAATTTTTAGTTTAGATTGAAGGAGCCTATCAAGTTCAAATAAATAAATAAAGTATAAAATAAACAAGTAAGAAGAATTTGACAATATTTGAAAGTCAATCGGAGACAATATGATTTTCAATCAAAATAAAGTAAAGGCAAGGAAGAAGTGAGTTTAACAGGGAACATGTGATATAAATATGAAAAGTATGATATAATATGAAGTTAAATTCTAACCTTTGATATATATTTAATTTTGAATTTTAAATTTAATTTTTTTTTTTTTTTTTTCTTAAATCTCGACCAACCTAGATAGATCTAGAATAAGAATTTACATTCCATTCACAGTTGTAATTAACATTTGAATTTGAAGATTTATAAATGATCATACATTTGAATTTGAGGATTTATAAATGATCATGTCTAATTCCTGTAAAAAAAAACAACTTTGAATATATTGAATTGAGAGCCTATTTTGACACTCTGTCTGTGAAGAGCAATTTTTAAAATATTAGTCTGGTTCTTAAGAGTCAAGGGGTAGTTCAACACTAATTATTTTGGAGCATATTCTCCTTTAACAAATTGCGCAACACCTTTTTTCATTCCATCCTAAGTTTTCTCAATTTTTTTATTTTCTTTTTCGTTTCATTCAATCATTCTTATTTAATTTCTACTCCTACTTTTCTATGTTATTGTGATGTTGTTATTTTAATATGAATTTGTGTTTGAAACTTTTGACTATGAGATGATTGCGCAAGTATTTCATGAGGTAAATATAATGAATTCTTATACATAAAGATAGAATAAGATTTGCATAAAAGTTAAAATGTTGAAAAATTGAAGAAACTGAACATGAATTTATATCAGAAGTTTGTGTGGCAATACCTACTGTTTTTTTGGCTTAAAAACTCTTTTTATTAATCTATCCTATGAACAAGATTTTCATGAAAGTAAAATACTCACTAAAGCAAAACCAATATAAATAAATAAACCGTTATAATATTATTAAAAAAGAAACTGAAAACTTTCAAGAGAGGAAATTAATTAAACCAAATAAATCTCCTTGGAGTTGTGCATCCTTCTATATTCAAATTGTGTCAGAAATCGAAAAAGAGGAACTCAGAATGTTAATAAATTACAAAACCTATGTTCTTAAATAGATTTGATATCCATTACCAAAGAAGTTGAAATTAATAAATAGATTATACTAAGACTTAATGTTTTCCAAATTTGACATGAAATATGAATATAATCAAATCAAATATAAAATCTCGTTTGTGGTTCCATTCAATCAGTATAAGTGGAATGTTACGGGATTAAAAAATGCCACCCATAAATTTCAAAAACATAATGAATAATGTTTTAAATCCCTATAAAATTTGTTATAATTTGTTTAACTGATGTAGTAATATTTTCTAGCCAGTAGAAAAACATATTAATCATTTTAAAATCTTATGAAACAAAATAGTATTGTAATATTTGAGACAAAAATGAAATTAGCTCGTACAAAAATTAGATTTCTGGGGCATGAAATCTTACTATAATTCCCATTGCTCGAAGTATATATAATATTATTCTAAATTTCCTAAAGAAATATATTTAGCTTTTATCCTATAGCAGGGGTGAGTTGGCAATGTCAATGTGTTGAATACCATCAACCCGTTGAATACCATCAACCCGAAGTCTCTCCTTTCCTAAAATCTATCTTTCTACAAAAGTAGTTTTGTGGTGGAACAAATTTAAGTATAATTCTTAGAAAGAAAGTTTAGAAAAAAAAAGCAAGTCATTTACTCCTAAAACCTTGAAAAGAAAAAGACTATAAGTTTCCAAATTCAACTAAATCTTAATGGAAAAACCAAAACAGATATTTTATTTTTTTTTGTGTGTGGAAGCATTATGCTCTTTATAGTTTGATGGAGAAAATGAAGAACAAGCTGATTATTTTATTAATATATTTATTCCCTGTTCTATTAATATCATAAAATTTTCTATAAGAAGATTACACTTTTATTTTCTCTTTCATTTTTTATTTTATAATTATTTTGATAATATATATTTATTGGCAGATAATTTGACACAGGGTGAGAATGCTACTTCTGAAATTTCGCTCTGTGTCGTTGATCTAAAAGGGTCTAAATTTGGCCGACAGCAGCAAAAAAAAACATAAAAATAGCAACAAGAAGAAATAAAAATACAAATAAAAAGTTTATGATGAGAAGCTGGTGAAAAAGAAAGAAAGAAAAGAAGTGGGACCCAGGTGGTAGATCTACGTGTGCAAACAGGGAACGTATATTAGAGAAGGCTGGACAAGAACCAAGCGTTTGGGAGAAAAAATTAAGGCGAAGAGGGTGAGTGCATTACCTCGCATATCATTTCATCGCTCTGTGATCTCATTCAATTGAATCTCGCGTAACGCAACGCAACACAGGAAGAAGAAGAAGAAGATGGAGGCGTCGTCGAGCGGAGAAGGTTCGGAGCGAGGCGAAGAGAAAGGAATATTCCAATACTTTGGCTGGGTTTATCACATTGGCGTCAATTCCGTTGGCCGCGAGTACTGCCACCTCCGATTCCTCTTGGTCAGGGGCAAGTGCGTTGCCATGTACAAGCGTGACCCTCACCAGAACCCTGACATTGTATCTCTCTTCTTCTCTTCTCCTTCCGCATTTCGTTGCACTTCATTTCCCGCCACATCCCATTTGTTTTCTCATCTTTTCATATAAATTACTTTCAACTCTCAATCCATATAACATTATGATGACTTTCTATGTGTAGTTAATATGCCCAATCAATGTCACGTTAATAATTTTTTTACCAGCAGGAATTGAAGACCGAGTTACACACTCTCTCTCTGTATATATATATACGTGCATTTAATTTGAATATTACATTTCGGTCTCAAATTCTCTCTCATATATACGTGTTTGTGTGGAGCTTACTCATTTTAAATATGAGAAATGCTAATAAAAGTTTTTGATTTGGAGAATACCTTTTTACTAGTTCAAATTTATTAAATTGATAAACTTTGCTGGAATTTTAACCTATTTTTTTATGATTTTCTACATATGTAACAATTTATATTTTAAAAAAAATTAATAATAAAATAGCGTGTTAGAAAATGTATTGATTCTATTTCTCTTTAGTTTATCGAATAATTGGTATGTAAATATGAAGTTTGGTATCCGAAATATGATAGTTGTGTTATATCGAAAATTTTTCTAGATAGATATTTTTATCATACCGAAAGTTTACTCTATCGAGTAATTGATTAATTAACCTTATTATTGAAGTTGTCAGCTTGCTGAGTAACTAGTTTATGGCTTTGGAGAACAATTTATATAGACGAACTTGTGTGGATGATACAAGTAACATCTTCCAATGTCCTAAGTGTATATTTTTACTCTCAATGTTTGAATAATCTTAGGGTTTCCCTTATTTAATTTGACTTTTAATGTGAGTTGTAATCACTTGAAAGCATATGCGTTTCTTTTCTTCAGTAATATTGCATTTGTAGCTTTTATATTGCTTAGATATATTACATTAATACTTTATCCTTTGTTCAGAAACCCATTAGACAGGGAGTCATAGGTGCTACACTAGTGGTGGAGGAGCTAGGATGTCGGAAGATCAACAATGGGGTAAAACACTACTGTTTTCATTTCTTGTATTTACCAAATTTACTGATTGTGCATTTAGTTGATGGTATATACTCTACTAGTACAATATATACGTTACGACTAGCTTTTTGATTTGTGATTATACATATATGTGTGTGAGTGTGTCATCTTGAACAGTTCATGGTACGTAACTATAAATGTTTTATTTGCTTCTCCAGGATCTTTATGTAATACGATTCTACAGTCGACAAGACGAGGGCAGAAAGGGAGAAGTAAGTAATAGTTCTGAACTGTTTCTTTTTAATAATTTTTTATAGAAAGCTGCTTTACATATACGTGCTTTTAACTGGTGTATTAGTTCATAATAATTTAAGATTCTATCTTGTTGGGAGAATCCGAGACAACAAGAGGACAATATCGGAAAAATTTCACAAGAATCAGAATAAGAGTCTAATACACAAGAAAATGTTGAAGGTGGTGTCATTCGTTTATATGGTTTGACTCAATTCTCATTCTTGTAAGATCTCTCCAAGGCTTTCCCTTCGGATTCTTCTATCAAGTGGTATCAGAGCCTATGGTTCGTCTTTGTCACCGGACGAATGGGCTCAGTTTGACCTTGTTTCGAAAGTCTTCCTGACGGAGATTTCAGGCAAGCGTGTCTCGTATAAATGTGTAAACGGCGGTACAAGTAAGAGGTCGTTTGCTTCTGCTCGAGAAGGAATATATCATTGTGGAAGAGAGACTAGAGATTGTTAGATATTCAAGTATGAGTCTATGTCAGTAGGAATGAGAAAGTTGAGCAACATATAAGAAAAAAAACCCACAAACCCAAAGCCTTAAGGTTTTGGATTGAAGGTGGTGTTTTGGGTTGAAGGTGGTGTCATTGTGGTTCAATTTTCATAAATGAAGATATTTTTAAGAGTAAATTAATTTTAATGTTCATAAATGAAGATATTTTTAAGAGTAAATTAATTTTAATGAATTTTCTTTAGTTGATTAAGAGTCCTTTATTATCACCTTAAAGCCTCTTGTTATTCTTTCTCTTTAATTTTTTTTTTTCAATAATTTGGGATTTCTTGTTTCAAAATAATTGACTATTGATTCTATATTGGTGCATCCCATACAAAACTTATATTTATTTTATCTAACATCAATAAATGTATTATCTACTTTATGCTTTTGTATTGCTTCATTATAGTGGTGACATTTAGAAGTAATACTCTCTTTCCAAAAAATATTACTTTTAGTTTCTTTACTCTCACTGGTTTACATTGTTTATACGCTATTATTTTTAATCATAATAATGTACAATTGAATATATTATTGATATGCTATCTGGAGTAAATGGTACAGAGTACATAATTACAAAAGTTATGCTTATCTAGTATTTTCCTTATTTGTTACCATCCCTAACAGCGTGGCACCAAAATGCTTCAAACTAGATTTCTACTATAAAAATATGTTTAAGTTTTTTATTAGTTTCAATGATAGTCTCTTGATCCAACAAAATACTCGAGTGTCTGTACTAAAGAACTTATTTATTTGAAATTGAACAAACCCTTTTGTATCATGGGTGCTATGCGTTTCTTTTTTTTTATTCAGTATAGAAGTGAGTATTTTACATTATTTTGTTTTTCAAGATTGCTTGTGCCACAGCTGAGGAAGCCCAGAGATGGATGGAAGCGTTTCTTCATGCCAAGCAACAGGTATGTGAAAATAGCAGTAAGATTTCTATTATAATGAAAATTATTTGTTTAGTATATTACTAGTGTTAATAATTCTTACACAACTAAGCCTGCTTTTTATAGAAAGTTTGCTTATAAGCGATTTGGATCAAAGTTTATGATATGAAATCTACAGAACTTGTAGCATAACAATGCGAACATAATTTTGTCAACATAATAGAATGGGTATTTTATTGAAATAAACTAGGAAGAAAGTGACAGGAACTTGGGTATTATCGGGTGCCTAAGTTCCACATCGAGTAGTATGAGATGCTGGATGGTAATTTAAGTGCTTGATTCTTTGTCCTTAATAGTTAGCTTTTGATGGTGGGTTCCTCAAATTCTTGGATACTTATCAAGTGGTATCATAGCTATTTGTTGATGTCTCAGAAAGGCTACCTAGACGGGTTTTTACCAATGGGGAGTTCAGTGAAGTGTTGTAGATTCCCTATTATAGGAACTACTGGTGTGTTAATGATACGAAATTTCCCAATAGATATATAAGCCACCTTTCATTTGGCAAATTGTACGAGCTTACTAAAATAGAAAATTACTAAAATAAGTTATAGGCACTGTAAGATTGATAGACAGTTAAAGAAGGTTGAGAAGAAAGTTCATGCGCCTTGCCCATGCAACAAATAGAACAAAATGGCATAGAATAGAACTTTTGGTAGAAATATGTATAAGATTGATATTAGGAGTACAATTATAAGCACTATTAGTAGTACAATTATTGGAAACGAAATTGTAGCATTGTTACAAAAGTTAAGAAAACTATTAGAAAAATGTTTAGGCATGAAAGGGAGACCCGGAAACTGATATAAGCCATCGCATCCAACACATCCACAAAAAAGAATGTCATTGGATTCCAGAGATTTGACAATGCAATAGTTAGTAAAGAATTCAAAATAAACATTATTATCTTGTGTAAACTTCCTTACACTAATCAGTGTAAAGTTCTTTACACTAATCAAATTCTAGGTAATTGAAGGAACACGTAAAAGGTTAAGAGTTAAGTGTATATTTAGGTTGAAACGTGAAAAGAAAGTAGTAGAACGCAAAAAGAAGTGTAAAAAAGCTTGCCCATTGCCAACAAAAATCTAATCAGGCCTTTCAAAAGCAGTGTTTGTTGTATATTAAATTTGTTACACAAAAAGAAGCATCTGAATTTGGAAACTAGGTTTGAGATGAAGTGGGTGCAACGTTTATTATCATAGCATGTGATTGAGTAGGTTGAGTCTTTTAAAAAGGATTGTCGGATTGTGGAGGCCACTGTGATATCACATCGATGTTGAAACATACCCAAGATCTGATATAGTTGGAGTAACCCAAGATGGAGCACATGAATGAGGAAAAGAAAAAGGTTGATATTGAGAATTAAATTTGTGAACTTGACATTGCTTAGAATCGTGATTTGAACGGCCAATTCCTGCATGACTAAAATGTCCTTTGTAACCTCGTCCAACCCCACGAAAGTCACTATACTGAAACTGATTATTTTTTGCAGTATTGTTAAATTGGACTTGTTGATCAAGAACTTGTGCAGAAGGAAAAGATGAATTCTGGGAAATATAAGTGAAAAAGTAGAATTTGATTCTTTCTTTCTATACTTTTGTGGACGCAGTTTTTATTTCCTCAACTTCCTCAATGGTGGTGATAGTGTCAACTTTGCTTTTAACAAGAGCAACAATAAAATCATATTCTTGAGGAAGACCATCGAGAATTGAATCTAAATGTTCATTAAAAGAAATCGGATCACCAACCGAACTAAAGGAAAAGCACTAACTGTGTGATTATCCAAAGAAGTTTCGTAAATCAGAGCAAAGCTGCCTTGCTTTAGTTCGAGTTTGATGAAAAAAAATAGGCATGTATCTATACTTCATACGATTGAACACATCCAAGAACACCGGAAAAGATATCAATGGAAAGAGAGGACTAAAGCCAGGCAATAAGTATTTGATCTTGTTGTTCCAAAGAAGGGTATTATGGATTAACACGATTTAACATCACAGTTTTGATCTGTAAGAAAACGTGATGGTACTTGTGGATCAACAACAAAATGATGCACCATAATAACAGGTTCAACCCCACAACAGAAAGTTCTTGTCATTAAGCTTCTCGGTGATTTGATGTGAAAAACTGATAGGAACTTGCGTTGGTGTAGAGGAATGAGTACTTGTGAGACGAGGAGGGGTTGGAGGTGGATCAAAAGGATCTATAGAAGCCACAGAAACAAGAAGAAAAAGAACTGACAAAAGACAATAAAAGGAAAAAGATCAATTGGCTCTGGATATCATATTAAAACCAAATAATGTATTTCATTACTAAAAGAAAATTATAGAAAAGGAAGACTGAATCTCTTTACAGATCCCATTTGTGGGTAGAGAAGCACAACAAAGGAAAGATTAGTTGTAGTAACTACGAAAACGGAATTCAAAAGAAATAGCCTCTCTAACAGGACCTGTACTTCCTTTTCCTAACAATTCTTTCATCATTATTTCCTTATATTGTCTTCCTTGTCTTACTGTTGCAAGATGCACCTTGTTCAAGTGTTGTACCTCATTATATTGGGGGTTAAGAATTTCCAATTTTGGCTTGAAATTCTTAGTTGGATACAATGATGAACCCTCCACGGTTCTGGCCATGAATGCTTCAAGAATCCATTGCAAATTGACCCACAATTCCTAGTTAAACTTATGTGATACTAGTTGATAGATCTGTTATAGAAGTAGTGAGAAAGATAAAAGTTTATTAAGAGAGTAATAATAAGGAAAAATGTTTTAGCAAGGATGATAAAAAGCTCCAGATGTTTTAAGTGACCCACTTCGCACAAACTTCCTACTTGAAAGAAAAGAGCTCACAGTGAAAAAGAAAACTAAATATATTTGTGTGTCTGAAATATAAACTCAATTCCCATTTATAAGCCAAACTTGTTAAAGGAAACATGGAAACTTAACATAAAGGGAACCTAGGAAGGAAAAATATCTATTCACATAAATATAAATATACTTTAAATATGCTAGTAGATTTAATTCTATTTACAACATTTATAATTCTCTAAATTCCCCTTTCTCTCAACACTTTTCTTATTTATATGAAACATGCCTCTTCCTTATTATACTTGAATAAATGTGGGTTATCTAATAGAATTTTTAAACAACATAGGCTTTCATTGTATTTAAATAATATGGGAATATTTGTTTTGCCTTGCTAGAAGAATTGGGATGTCACAAAACTGTCTGTCTCCATATTTAGCATGGTATGCTTATTTGAATTTGTTTAACATAACCTCTTTTGCAGGCTGAGCATGAGCTATTAACGGAAAGTAGTGCCAGAGATAAACTAATGCAGGAAATGGAGTATGTGTGTGTCTTTTTACTTCACCTGGAACTCACTTTAGCAAATATATGATAGATTAGCATTTCTTGAGCAATATTTATTGATAATTTATGAAGCACAGACTCTAACTCTAACTTTGACAGTAGACACAATGACAATTATAATGTTCATAATGCAGGATACTGTCACGTGAATATATGTCTATGTATGCAAAATTATACATGAACATTATTATGAAATATCTAAATAAACAATCAAAACATTTTATATTTAAAATCATCTTAAAACAAGTAGTCAAGTACAACAATTTACAATAATGAGTCTAAAAAAACACTAAAAAAGAAAACATGGACAATTTGAGCACATTCTTTCCTTAAGTCGAACACTATCTAAATCCATCATTCCATACTAAAAATTTGATGAAATCCATTTGAGACATTCCACATTTTGTTGATCATTATCATTGTAAAAAATATTCTCTAACTCAACTTCAAGTTTATCCAAAGACAAAGGTCTTGTAGTTATAACCCATGGGACTTCATATAACTGACATTTTTACTTAGGGACGGTCTCAAAGTAGATGTTAGGATTTTATAGGCAACTTGAGAATGATCAACATTCGTTTACCAACATGAGGATGGATGCTTTAAATAGCAAATTATTAGAACTAAAGTATCCTCAATTGAGTAGCAGAAGATATCTTTGGAATCTTTATTATTTATTTCACATATTTTTATTTCCCCACATAATTCTGGTCTAACTTTCTAAATTTTGATTCGGAGTTGGGAGGCGTAATTGTTGAACTTCTGTCTAAGCTGTCTCATGAAGTGTCACTTTTGTTTCCTAAAGTTTGACCCCTTAGTATTGTGTGTAACACGTGTTGAATGAGTGTGAGTGTTGGACATGTGGACAGAATAGTTTTGGAGAGTATCTGTGCTCCATACGTATCAGTCTCTGTTGTCTTTCAATTTCTTATATTTTTCAATTTTTCATTTTTATAAAATAAACTCCAGAAATACTGATCTTTTAATAATATTTTCAAAGAATATGCCTTCCCTTAAAATTTCACTCATATTTTGATGTCTTTAGTGTAATGAATTATGTGTAATTGTTGATGTCATTATCAAATTGTTTGTCTTAGAGGTCATCCTTTTATTAGATAACTTATTGTAAACTAACATATCACTTCTCTTTTTTGGTTTGAAAGGATCGATCTACAAGGAAATCGACATAAAATGAAACGATATGCCTCTGGGTTTAAGAAGCTTAAAAAAATTGGCCAAGGTAAAATGATTCACATTGTTCAATCTATAAATTCTTTAGGGGGATTTTTGGTCTTAACATGCATAATAGAATTGTCACTTGGACTTATCATTATACTATGTAATCATATGTTATAGATACATTATCTATTATTTTTTGTATTTTAGTAGTGATGGTTTCTTTCCTGTTTTGAAAGGAGGGATAGGCTTACATTATTGATATGAACAAAAAATGTGTGGGGTGATAGTTGTGAATATGTGGCTCTGAATTATCATTTTTACCTTTTTCGGGAATCTTATATTTGTTTCTAAATTATATGTTTGTTGCTGGATTCGTTGAGCTTGTTATATCTCTCTTTATATACTAATTAATATTATTTTTGCTCTTTCATTTTAAAGGCCCAGAGACACTCATACGTCTATCCTCAAAGTTTTTTGGCAATTCAGAAGGCTTTGAAGGGGACACTGGAGATGTATTTGATGAACATCAATGGAAATGTGTTCGTACCATGTCTGGTACTTTTCTTACGCCATATACAATTTTACAAGCCAATGCAAATCAATATTGTTGCTTGAGTACCTTTTTCCTAATACTTATTAAGCTTAGCAAATGCTCATTTCTACCATGTTTGTATAAAGCTTGTATTTTCTTTTTGATGGAAGAAGATACTTATAGCAGAGAAAACTAAACTAGAGAAGTACGAACAGTTGAAGATAAGAAATCCTTTAAAAAAAAGACAAAAGCAACATAAACCAAAAAAAATATCTAATTTTATCAAAAAGTTGCGGAAGGTATATATTTTATTCACTGTAAATAGTTCAATATATATATATATATATAGAGAGAGAGAGAGAGAGAGAGAGAGATTATTCAACATAAATATGTTCTTTCTCATATATCTTTTGTACTTGTAATTCTTGCTTTCATTTGTCATAATTGAAAAGCTTATAGTTGGATCTATCCTTATCCTTCTAGATTTTTTTTTTGTGGTTTCAGGTATTAGAATCTTTGAGGATGTTTCCGATCACAAGGTATGTATATGCACATAATATTTTGGCATGATGGGTAAATTAATTCTCACCATTTATCTTCAAAACTAATTAGCTTTGAATTCATGTATGTATGTTACTCTAACAAAAGTTATAAAGGTACAGTACCTAACTATATAACATAAAAACAGAATGCATGCTTACTTTTGTTGTCCTATATATTTCTTCTGTCTTTGAAACTGCTTTGACATTCCTTTTATATCTATGTAGAGTGGTAAGGGCATCCTTGTTAAGTCTGTTGGTGTTATTGATGCAACTGCAGACAGTGTGTTTGAAGTGTTTTTAAACACCGAGCGACAGAAAAGATATGAGTAAGTTACTTATAAAAAGTGTTTAGAGTCTTGATTCTTAATATCATATTGGGTAACTTGTTCTTTCCTATAATTACTTTTTCAGGTGGGATATGTTAATGGGTGACTTGGAGTTGGTAGAGACTTATGATGGACATTATGATGTTGTTTATGGAACATATGATCCGAAGTATCTGACTCGGTAATCGATGGATGTTAACATTTTTAGAACTTTTAGTGATCATTTGTTGGTCAAGACAAGAATGTATAGGATAAGCCTATAAGAGAGCGAGAAAAACAAGGAAGAGGATATAATCATATTAGGTTCTTATCTTATCCAATAATTAGTGCACACTTGATAACTTATTAAATAGCAACATAACAACAATCCCATTAGATGAGGCCAGTTAGGTGAATCACATAATGGAGCTCAGCTTGAATTATCAAAAACTAATTTCTCATATATTCACCTTGAGATCTCGTTTAATATCTCCTCTAATTTTCTTCTTAGTTTCCATCTATCCCTTTGTCGTATGAGAAGAAATCAGATGATATATTCTTCTAAGGGATACCTTTTGATGGCCTTTTTGCAAAATCTCTAAACCACCTTAACTATTTTTTTGTTAAATTTTCCTCAATTGTTGACACAACCATGTTTCACCTAGATGTAGAACATTTAACACAAGTAGAAAATGCATAAGTTAGTTCAATACATGCATATGTCAGTAGGATTTGATTAGCATTTATTATGTTATATTGTTGTGCCTTACTTTTGTGAAGATAAATATGGGTTCTATATTAGACACACAAAACCTAGTTTGTTGTCTATAGTTTTGATTAAGTTAACCCTAATCCCTTTTCCACGGCTACAATGTCTTATTTAACCATAGTTTCACATGTGCATAAACCTCATTTCTCCGTCATCACATGGCTCTATTTGCCAATGTGGCTAAAGTCTTAAAATTTGTAACCATGATTTCAATTGAAATTTTGTGATTTTAGGGACTTTTATGAGTACATTACCATCACAATTGCAATCGCATTTATCCATATGATTTTATATATCATTCAAGTCTAATCTATTGTGAAAGAATTGAGAAAGCTTCTAGATATTGATGTTGAAAGGAGTGCTTATCATTAGACTAAAAACTATAATTGATAGTCAGAAAACAATTCTAATCCAAATATTATGATTCGATTGTAACTTACAATTGATACCATTTACAACAGTTGATTCCAATAAAAAAAAAGCTTAACAAGTTGCATGTGGTGCTATTTTTTTTGTTTGAATTCAATCTTTGAATGGATTTGTTACTATTCAAGAGGTTCATTTTACGACAAAGGGTGGAAATTTGAGACCTCGCAATAATGCTCCATAAGATAGGACATTGACTACAAACAGAGTAGCTAATTTCAGACCAAGTGATAAACGCATATTGCAAACCCTTAAATATTATTGCAACTGCATGCTACTCATAATTTTAATTTTTTTTTGTATATTATTCTTCAAATAGTTCAAGAGTTTATCAATTTTAAGTGTGAATTGATATAATTGATAAAGATTTGCATGCTCTGTCAACTTGATCAATTGATTGATCTCCATATTGCAAAGTTCTTCATACTAGTGACGTATTATATATATATATATATATATATATATATATATATATATATATATATATATATATATATATATATATATATTTTTAATAGATATTTTTTTATTATTTTTTTATTTTTTTGTTTTATAATTATATAATATATATATATT
>Ga0099825_1006627_pt1 | contig 14395 bp, 10 predicted proteins | sample SiratroredBW_FD_76838 | JGI IMG/M metagenome (GOLD analysis project Ga0099825, IMG submission 76838) | Root nodule microbial communities of legume samples collected from California, USA - Siratro red BW | ecosystem: Host-associated > Plants > Roots > Nodule | place: USA: California | collected... | reverse complement strand
TCTTTTTTTTTATAGAAAATATATTATAATATATATATATAAAAATATATATAATATATAATAAATAATATATATATATATATATATATATATATATATATATATATATATATATATATAAAATAAGAATTTTTCAGAAAAAATTTTTAAAATTGCAATGGGCACAATCAATGACTCAATCAAGAGCATCTTTTATAATGTTCTTTACAACAGTACATGCTCCAATATATGACACAATTATCGCATATAAAAACATACACACAACACAAACAAGAAAAAATAAGTTAGTAATTCAAAATATATAAATTAATCTCAAATAATTACATATACACATTATTTAACACATAACAATCAATTGACAACATCTATTATCCAACTCAACACATCATATAATATAAACAGACTCAATCTACTTTTAAAAGACACATATAACAATCAATTGACAACATCTATCATCCAACTCAAGACATTACATAATATAGATAAAATTAATCTACTTCTAGAAGACTCTTGCATTGAACAAACTCAAAAATTTGCACTTGTTATATGACCCTCAATTTGTATTTCTCATCTCATTATCACTAATCTCATATGATAGGTGATTAACCCATATGATTGTTTTGATCAGTCCTTTTTCAAGTTGCAATTTCTGTCATGGATCAGATTTTTAAATAGATAAAATATGAAGAAAAGATACGTTATAAAAGTTTTGGAAAATGGAGGAGATAAGTGCATGCTTCTATGCTTTAAAACTTACAGGGTTAGATAATGTGTGAATTGAATATAGTTGAGAAATTAAGTGTCTTAGAAGAGAACAATCTAAATTGAAATCTAATATTTTGAATTTGTTTGAAGAGAATTTGAAATCTTAACTTCTATTATCGACCTATCTATTATGTTTTCGGTATAGTTTGAAGAATTACTGTTTAACATTTTTTAACTTTTTTTTTCTATCAAATTGTGCGGTTTTAAATTAAAGGAGAATGGTTATGTGTTCCGAAAAAAGTGGAATTTGGCTTTTTTTTTTTACTGATTTTTTTTTGTCCTTTTGCTGTATTTTAAAATTATCTAATTTAGATATTTTAAAGGATTTTTAATATATTTGAAAATTTAAAGTTAGTATAACTTAGATATACAATAAAAGAACAGTAAAAAAAAAAATCAGTAAAGAAGTTAGAGTCGAAAAATCACATAGACATGAAATTTGGAGAGAAAAGAAGTTAAAAGAAATATATACTAATTTATTTACCCTTAGAGATTTTAACTATATGTTATTTTTAATACGTGATACTTTAACATTTTATATATTATCAATAAATTAAAATACTCACAAATTCTTCTCTTATTTATCTTCACCATATTTTCTTTAACCTAAAACAATCTCTTTTCTACTTTTTATTCTCACAATATTTTTTTAATTTTTTTTCTATTTAGATATATAAAGTTATCTAAATAGAATTTGAACCCAAGATCACGAACTATAACTTTTTTTAGATCATATACTAAATAATATCTAATATATATCATTGTGTTGGATGAGTTATTAGTTTTTAGATCTAATTTTGATTTCATGTCAGAATTTGCTCTTTCAAAAAAATCGAATTCCGGTTTTTATTTTGCTGCACCGACGTTAAAAAATTGAGCGAAATCTTTTGAAAAACCTAATTCTGAATAGATTTTTATTTAAATAAAAAAATAAAGAAAAAAATATAAAATTCAAAAGAAATAATTAAAAAATTATAATAATATTTTATTAATTTTTAGTTGAGAAAAAAACAATTTTTAATTCTGATAAATTATTGAATATAATTAATATTAAGGGACTGTTACATATATTCTTTAAGAATAATAAGTTTATTACTTAATAAAAAATAAAAATTAGAAAATATAGTTCTAATTTAAATTAATAAAATGAGTGGATATATAATTATTTATGAACTTAATTAAAACAAATTTTTGTTTACAATACTTAATTGATTTAAGATATATACTTTTCTTATCTTTAATAATATTTTAAAATTTAATAAATAAATTTAATTCAAGAAGATAAGTGTTAAGATATATTTTGATAAAAAATTGAAACTTAAATTTATTTTGTTAAAATAAATTTTTGGTTAAATATAAATATTTTATCAACCTATTAAATTTTAATAAATTATGAAATTGAAAATGTATTTTTATATTTTATATTTTTAAATGTAAAATATAATACAATATTTCAAATAAAAAACATCATTAAAATATAATACAATAGTTAAAAATTAGTAATCAGGAGTAATTTTATCCTAGTTCGTGTTTGTTTAAGGTTTGAATTTTCTGTCTCATTATTTCTCCATTTAAGCAAATGAAAAGAAAAAGAAAAACAATCGTAATCACAATACCATTCCATTATTTGAAAGAAGGAAGCTATTCGATTATCTAAAACTAAAAAATTCAACCTGATATATTTCATTAAAGTTAAACACTTAATTAAATCAATCACTTTTTTTAGGAGTAGTTTTTAGAATCAACAATCAAAACATAAATTAAAACAGCAAATTATTCAAAGGTCTTTATTCAAATTTAAATAGAGTATATAGACATAATTAACTACTAAAAAAACATAATTAACTATTAACAAACTGCCTCCACAGCAAGCCTCTTCACCATATCTCCACAATTTGTGGGCCCGAATGTTTTTTCTGAAACGTCAATGATGCAAGATTCCTTGCCCACACATGCCTATAAAATCGCAGAATGAATCCATTATCATTTCATGCACATCATAACTAGGAACAAACAAATGAAAATGAAAATGAATGAAAAGCTTACATTTTGTACTATGGCCAAAGCATCATGTTTGCTTTCGCAAGTGCCCTTGCTAAATGCTCCACATTCACCTTCTGGGTTGCCAAAACTTGCAAACTTTATATCTGAAATGGGACGTCCATGGCAAGACAATTCCAAACTCTTGTTCTCACGAGTGTTTCCACAAGCAGATCCAACAATAACAGTTTGGAAATTCACCAGTGATGGATTGCCACCAATCTCCTCAAACAAAACCAATGTGTTGATATCATCTTGGATGAAGGAACGAGGAACATGGTACCTAGATTAATCCAAATAATAAGTCAATAGTTGTTATAAAAAATTATAAACTTTAGAGAAAGGGGGTATATAACCAACCATCTCTGTGTGGGCTTGCCACAATTGGTGACACACTTTTTGTCACTATATTCTCCACGGTAGTCACAAGGTTTATCACTACAACCTTCCTCACTTGCATCATAACTAGGCCATGCGCGACCAAGATTATGACCATTCACCCAAGCATACCCTTTTCCCATGCCTTGCAAATCCACAACAACAGGCTCTGATCCAAGAGGAGCTTTGAAAGTGGTCTAACATAAACAAATACATAAAATGTTATCACTTTATCAGTTTGATAAAAGAGGCTGCCAATTTTATACCATTGAAGAAGACAACATACCTTGTACCAAGTCAACATCCTGTTTGTGGTTAGGTACTCAGATTCCCATTTGGAAGCAGAAGCATAAGGAGAGTCTTCACTGAAGAATTCGTTGTCCCAACCATGCAACCCAACCTTGTAAGACCATTTGTTTGAGGATAGATCTTTCACCACAGTTTCATCACCTTTTTTGCTAATTACACTAATGTGCCCAACAAGACCATTGTCCCATTTATCATAGTTTGCTCCATAGTTCTGTTCCACACATTACCATACATTCAATTTTTGACAATTACATTGCATAATATATGGTCTATTATTATTAACAACACTATACCTGTAGTCCAACAGTTACACTGAGCAGGCTCACAATATTCTTTCCTGCCTTCAACTTAATCTTAGGCTCAAACTTATCCTTGCCGATACCATATGTGGCCCAATTGGAGCCTAAAACCATCAACCAAATACAACCCATATGTTATTCAATTAAATTGTGACAAAACTATGGTTAACAAAAATAAATATTGAAATATTCGAGATAATATTACCAATGTGTTCTCCATTAACGAATGCATGAATTACTTGGCCAGTGCCATGGATGCTCAGAGACATATTATCCGACAAAATTGGATCATTTTGATCCAGATCAATTCTAGCATTGAAAGGAAAAAGGTGTTAGCAACTTCTGAACATAGGAAGCAAAGAAGAGATAAGATTAAGAGTGCATGGCTTGATTACCTTGTCATGTACCAAAGATAATCACTAGTATCAGAAGCAACTCTTTTTTGATCAATAAGTCTGTTTGCGGAGAAATTTCCTTTGCCAAGGAGAGCATCGTCAACATTCTCAGCTCTCCACACCCAATTCAAAGCCACTGGCTCATCTTCTGCCTTGTTTTTACTCTTTACCATCACGGAGGTTTGAACATTCACCTGATCATGACAAAATACATGCACAAATTTACAACACAATTATCTATCATAAGAAACAATACAAGCTGGCTTTTGGTTAATATTATTTTGGTTAATATTATCAAAGAAAAGAAAATGTTATGATACCTTGGCTGTGTTATACTCTTCAGTTTTACAATCGGGAAGAAGACTAACAGACCAAGCAGGAACATTGTATTTGTTTCCTCTAAATGTTACTGTAGCATCAGTGGTGGTGTTGGTGTTGGTCAAGAAGCAGCTTGATGAACCATTTGCGGCATACACAGTAGCCTACAAGGTGGAATTTTGAGGTATCATAGTACGTAAGTGCTTAAGAGAACATCATAGTAAGGGAATTTATGAAGTGTTTTTGTGTTAATTTACCTTAACAATGTGGCCCAAATCAACTTCAGATACATTTTTATAATTTGTTAGACTATTCTCCATTGATTTTAGAACCCTGTGAAGTTCTTTGAGGTGACCCCATTTTGGTTGGGCTATGTTTCCTGCATATTATAGAGAAAAAAAAAAGAACATTTACTTCATGGAAATTTGATGTTTGGTTAAAAAAGGAAAACAAAAATGATAACTCAAGATGAAAATAAATGCAATTACCAAATTCATCGAGAGGAGCATCATAATCATATGTCGTAGTAATGTATGGACCACCAGCTGTTCTACCAAAATTAGTTCCGCCGTGATACTGAAAGAAAAAAAAAAGTTATATGCATACAAAAGAAATGTTATTATCTTTCTATAATCAAGTTATTTCATGAGAGTAATTATCTTTCTAATCAATAACATAAATAGTTTTCAAAAGAATTCACCCGATATTGATAAGCAATATGTTTGCGAATCTTACTAAATAACTAATGTAATTATATTAAAAGAAATAATGAAATAAATGTTTCTGTGTTAGAATTTATTTACAGTACATTCTCAATTATTCGTAATATAGGAAAGTATGAGATTACTGTATGAGTAAGTGAAGTAAAATTAACGTCATAGCAAAAGTATTTTTACAATATAAAATCTTAATATTTGTGATTTGTGTAGTGAAAATATATTTTATCCCAAAAAAACTTTATAAATACAATAGATGAAGATTTATAATTTGGAGTTGGATATATTTACCATATAGTAGTTTTGGAAAGTGCCACCAGTTTGAAAAAACCTAGCTACAGCATAGGCAACATCTTCAGCAGTTCTGTGTGGATCTTTGCCACCCCAATTCTTGAACCTGAAAATTGCAAAACAAATTTAATAAGGCAAATATTTTTGAAGACCAAAATGTTGACCTAATATGTTTAAACCTACCAGCCAACCCAATTTTCAGTCCACATCTTAGGGCTGTTAGGGTTATTGGGCTTGAAGTCATGACAATACCAACCATTGCAAGTATTGATCTAACATTGAATCACATGAAAAAAAATTAGCTTTAACCATTCAAGAAAAAAAATAAAAAATGAGAACCACATAAATAATAAAACGTACCATTGGTTGAGGGGCATCAGATTGTTGGCACATGATCCATGGAACATCAATGTTGTAGGACTCAGCCAACTTTGCACACCAATTTACATAAGCTTTTCCAGCGTCCCCATAGCTTGACATCACATTCCCATATTCATTCTCAATCTTTTTCATATATCATTCAAAATCAATTAGTAGATGCATAGTTTCCAGATAACACAACAAATTTATATTTAAAACTTTTATACAAGGTACCTGAGAAATGGATATTAAAAAATGAATGAATTAATAAGGTACCTGAGAAATAATTATGGGACCTCCTTGAGAGGCAAACAATTTCTCTTCTCTGACCATGTCCACAATGAGAGTGGTGAAATTTTGCATGGCATTCTATCAATTCAAATTTAATTAAAGAAAAGTAAGATATAAGCTTGTAAAAGAATTCCCAAAAATATAATCGGAAACTTTTATATAAAAAAAATAAATAAAAATAGTACCATGTAGACTTGATTTGCCGTCCGAATCTCAACACCAGGTAGATTGTAAACCCACACGGGAATCCCTCTAATCAAATGAAAATTTCATAATTAGTTAAAAATGTTTTTAGGTAACTAAAGTAGAAGGGTGGATTAGTGATAGTATATAGTAATTAAAGCAAATGGATTAATTACCCATAATCCCATTCGGCACAGACATAGGGACCAATACGAAGAACAGCATAAAGACCTTCGTCTTGAATGGTCTTCAAAAACCTGATGAGATCGTTTCTGCCACTGAAATCATATTGACCTTGAACAGCTTCATGTGCATTCCAAAACACATATGTTTCAATAGCATCTATCCCTCCTTCTTTTGCTTTCCTTATCAAATCAGGCCACATCTAAAATGCATAAAAAAAATGTTAACAAATAATCATCATATAAACAATGGCATTGATATGAAAATAAAGAATAGTGTTGAAGTGTTGATCAACCCCTGGTGTGCTTCTTGGGTAATGAATTGATCCAGATATTAGCACCCTCCTCTTCCCATCAATTTTTATGGCTCTTCCATCATGGCTCACTTCAACACCACTGATAGTGTATAGCAATAAGCTCAGAAAACAAGTGAACACAAAAGCTTTCAGAGGACCCATAGCCATCTTTTTGTAGAGTTCCAATTTGGTTGTGAATTTCAGAGAGTGTAGCTCTCTTTATATAAAGCAATTATTATGCTGAACTTTAAATTATTACTTATCCCTTTAATTAGGTTTATCTTTATCTTATTAGTCAGTTACATAATCTTACCTATAATTTATCTGTTAAATTATATCAGTTTTTATTTGCAAACAAGGAGAAAACAGATTCCTGGAAGCTTTGACTTGTTATCATCACTCCTTTTACACACCACAACAGTAATCTTAAATTAGTGAGTTTCAATTTTAACAAAATTCTGTTCTTGTTAAAGTCATGATTTTCAAATTTAAAAGGCTAAGAAGTAGAACAATTCATAAGAATCAAAACTATAACACATCTATTTTATCAGAATAAATAATTTGTTTAAAAAACCATTACGCTTTTCTTATATATGAATTTTTGTTTTAAGTAAATTATTTAAAATGTTTCCATGTGTTCAACCATTTTGCTGCACAAAGGTAGGTAACAGCTTTCTTTATATATATAAATATGGTGTGAAAAATAAAAGTTATCTAAATAGAATTTGAACCCAAGATCACCACAAAATAACTGAACTTGTAACTTTGTTTAGATCTGTGTGGGATGAGTTGTTAGTTTTTAAATCCAATTTTCATTGAATTCTGGTTTTTAATTCTGCTGCACCTGCGTTAAAAAAAGTGAACGAAATCTAGTTTCTGAAAAAACTAATTTTGGAAAACCTAGTTTTACATACAATAGCTATTGTGACATTTGGAGAAGGAACATATTAAATTCTTGAGGACACTTCTAACAATATCTATAAATATTTTTTATATCAATTCTACTCAAACTAATTTGAAGATGGAATACAAGATTTGCTTTCTTACCCTACTTTCCAATTAATAGTATCTTTGTGAATTATTGAAGCAAAATATATATATGTGATGAGATTTTCTAATATTACTACTAATAATAATATTAATAATTATATTAATATTAATAATATGAATGACAGTATCAATAATATATAATTTCAATTTTTAATATTAATTATATTTTCAAATCGTTCCTAATAAAAGCGAAAATCTGATGTTGTATTTTGGTAAAATTTTTCAATTTCGCATGTTAAATACCTCTTGGTTTCTCGGATGTATTAATGAAATCCCTGTTTTTAGTAAACACCCAACTTTTAATGTGTGAACTCAATATAGTTGAGAAATTAAGTGACATAGTTTGAAGATAAGAATCTAAATTGAAACCTGATATTTTGAATTTGTTTGAAAAGAATTTGAAATCTTAACTTTTATTATCGACCTATCTATTATGTTTTCTGTATAGTTTGAAGAACTACTGTTTAACATCTTTTAACTTTTCTTTTTTTTTATCAAATTGTGTGCTTTTAAATTAAAGGATAATGATTCTGTGTTTCGAAAAACGTGGAATTTGGTTTTTTTACTGATTTTTTTTTTTTTTTGCCCTGTGTTTTTTAAATTATCTAATTTAGATATTTCAAAGGATTTTTAATATATTTGAAAATATAAAAATTAGTATAACTTAGATGTACATTAAAAGAACAATAAATAAAAAATTTAGTGTACCTTAATAAACATGATGCCTGTTCATTCTCCATTGAGAATATATCTTGGAAAGATGCATTTTTTCTGTAAAAACAAAAAAAAAAAATACAGGCGGAATTTTTTATGTTTTTGAAAAATTTAAGGTATAAAGTATTTGTTTAATGAAATTAATTATTCACACTAAAATTAAGGTACAAACAATTTAAAATATGCATATATATCTGTTAAAATATCATTATCTCAGTTTTTTTTTTTTTTGCAAAAAGAAAAAAACAGATTCCTAGAAGCTTTGACTTGTTATCATCACTCGTTTTACAGTTAGTTTATACCACAACAGATATTTTAAATTAGTGAGTTTGAATTTTAACAAAATTCTGTTCTTGTTATAGTCATGATTTCAAAATTTAAAAGGCTAAGAAGAACAATTCATAAGAATCAAAACTAAAACACATCTAGTTTACGAGAATAAATAATTTGTTTAAAAAATCATTACTCTTTTCTTATATGATTTTTTTTATAACTTGAACTTCAGAATTGATATCCATAATATATTTATTTTAAGTAAATTATTTAAAATGTTTCCATATCTTCCAAAAAATTTATATATATATATATATATATAAATGGTGTCAAAAATAAAAATTATTTAAATAAAATTTGAACAAAAATCAGTCATACTGAACTAGTAATTTTGTTTAGATCATATATTAAATAATATCTAATATATATCATTACATGGGATTTGGTTTCTGTATTCCGAAAAAAATGGAATTCTGCATTTTTTACGGTATTTTCTTTTCGCTGTGTTTTTAAATTATCTGATTTAGATATTTTAAAGCACTTTTAATATATTTAAAAATATTAAAATTAGTATAACTTAGATGTACAATAAAAGAACAATAAAAAAATTAGTAAAGAAGTTAGAGTCGAAAAATCACATTACTATAAGACATATATAAAATTTGGAGAGACAACAAGTTAAAAGAAATATATACTAATTCATTTACCTTTACAAAGACCTAAGATTTAACTATATTTTATTTTTAATACATGATACTTTAACATTTTATTTATTATCAATAAATTAAAATACTCACAAATTCTTCTCTTATTTATTTTTATTTTCACCATATTTTCTTTAACCTAAACAATCTATTTTTCTACTTATTTTTTCTCATTTTCCACTTCATTTTTTTTTTTATTTTAGTCTCTGATCCAAGCAAAGTGGTGTCATCAATGGTGAGCTTTGTGGTTTTATATCACGCTCTGTGGAAGAAGATTAATTGAAGAACAACCATCATATATGGCCTCATTTAAGTTAAATTATTTGTACATTAATTTTGGTGTGAAGAATTGATTTCATTAAACAAAGACTTTATAACTTAAATTTTTCAAAAACGTCAAAATTCTTGTACGTTAATTTTAGTGTGAAGGATTGATTTCATTAAACAGAGACTTTATACCTTAATTGTTTCAAAAACATCATAATTCGGCCATACATTTCTTTTACACAAAAATGCATCTTTTCTAGACAGATTTTCAATGGAGAATGAACTGGCATCAAGTTTATTACGTTGCCGCCCTACATTTATATTTATCTATTAAGATTATTTTATTACAATAAAACTATTTTATTCTAATTAAAATAACTACATAACTTCTTATTTATTTATTTCTAATTTCATTTATGATAAATATCATTGTAAATTAATTAAAAATATAAAATAAACAAATTATTATCAGTAAAAGATTAATTAATATAATTTTGAACATTATAAACATAAATAAATAGAAACCAATAGTTTCTGTTCTATCTCTATTCTCTCTGAACATAAGTAGCTACCATGAGTGCCACCGAATCACCACCTCAAATTTATCTTCAACTATGACTCATCAGCAGTTCTGCATGCACATATTCGTTGTACAAAAATTCTTACACGTGTTCATAAGTGTCAGTTATTTATTTACTTTATGACTCAATTTTCAATTCTTAATTAAAAATAAAAATGTGAATGGGTCGGCACAAAATCTATATATATTAGATAGCTGGCAGACAAAGAAAGGTAAAGGAGAACCCTATCTCCTTATAGAGGAGTTGCTTATTGCATCTCCAAGTTCATCATTCCTCTGCTCTAACTACTAGGTTACCAAAATTGCCCCCTCAGTCTCATGGAATCTACACTTTTTTTCTACATGCATAAATATCTGCACTGTGAAAGGAAAAGGGAAAACTTAGATAATAACATAGTTAATGAAAGATTTAGAGTTTTTCTTTTTTCAACTTAAATTTTAAATTTCTCTTTCATTATCCCTCTATTTAAAAAAAATAGTGGTAATCACAATATGATTTCCTTTATTATTATAATAAAAGTAGTAAAACTAAAAATATGTATAAAAAATAATAAGATGAAAAAAAAATATTATACAAAGAGTTAGACTCTACATAAATTTTAGGTGATTTTTCACAAAATCTATCTAATAACATAAGCCACTAAATATTCTATAAGCTTAATTAAATAAGACTAAATACATTGTAACAGAATAGACACCTAATTCGAAAATAAGATTAATTTTAGAATATATCAATATGATAATTGGATGTAGTATGTGTGGACATGGCAAGACAATTTTGAATTATTTGATCATTTAGTCATTATTAAGTTGACCCACACATTCTCAATATGGTTTTGAAACCAAAATTTTTAAAGTTTTCATAGATATAATATGTTGACTAATATAAAAAAAGATGTTAATTAAAAGATAATCATAGTTTGATAAAGCACTTACATAAGTATAAAGATGAATATTCAAGCTCCAACTATTGTACTTAATACAACTATTATTTATAAAAGTTTTTCCTATAAAAAATGATTGAGGATTCTAAGTGATTATACATGAATTTTTTTTTTGTGTATATAATATTTTTTTGGTGATTATACATGCTATAGAAAATTAAAAGGAAACTAATATTTTGTAATGTGTTAAATCATAAAATTATGTTCTAGACAATTTATAGAAAATGAATTTCATGTGTAAAACTTTTATTATGAGTATTTGTAGATAATATCAATTTTATGGAGAGTTTTCTTATAATCACATGCAAACAATTTTTTGTTGTAAGACCATCAATAATATTTTATACTCGAAAAAGACATAAATAACTCAATGTTAAAAGAATTTTTATACTTTCTTTTAAGAGATAAATAAACAACCAAATGATTCTATATACTCGTATAAATCACGAATGATAATATATAATATTGCTAATCAAATTTGATTAGTTGAACTCTTTACTATTTGTAAGAAAAAAAAATTACATGTAGTTTTATGTTCAAGTTCTTGATTATTTTAACTAATTACACAATATTTGTAAACTACTTTTAAATTATTTAAACCCTAATTGAATATCTAATTGATGATCTATTATAAAAAAAAATTATAGCAATTTTACAAGTTTTATTCAACTTTTTAAAATTAAAATATTATTTCATACTATACAATCATTATTACCATGTTGTCATGTTTAATTTAATTTAATTAATTTTTTTATTCCTATAAAAAAATTTAATTAATTATTATAAAAGTAATTAGTTAACAATAATTGAAGAAAGTGATAGGACTAGTAGGATATTTTTTAATTTAATTTAATCAAAATTTTGTAGGAATTTTCTTTTATGAATGTATTTGATGGTAATGATGAAGTTTTAATAACTTTTCATTAAATATTTTGATATAAACCACATATTATAATTTAATAATATATTGTGTTGATCTGATATCTTGTAGACTTAAAGATTTTTGTAATAAAGTTTGCTTTGATGGATTACCATTTTTTTTTTTAAGTTTATGCATGTTATATTATTTAGTTTCGAGAGAATTTTAATTTTTTTAAATTAACTTAAAAGGTCTTTAAATTATTATAGTCAATTATGCTAAAATATAATCATATATTGTATTTGTTTAAGTTAGACATTCATATATAATTTAATTAATTAATGCTATAATCGATTATCATAAAAAATCAATTATTTTATGTTTGATTCAAATACAAACTTTACTGATAATATTGTATATATTGATATAATAAATTAAATTGTTCATAATATTTTTTTACGTTTAATCACGAATAATATAATTGATTATTATTAAAAATAATATGCTAGATAATTTTATATCAAAACTTTATTTTGAGAATTTTAAATTAACAAGTATTAATCAATTGTAATCAAGTCATCTGGTTTTAAATAATTATTCTTAAAAACAGGAAAAAAAAACAATTTATACATGGTTGTATAGTTTTCGTCATAGATTTTCAAGCAATTTGTGTGTTTTGAAGAATCGTGTTATTTTACAAGTGGAATGTAGTTATAATTTAATTCGTAATTCAATGGTTTCTTTTTGTCAAAAAAAATTAAGAATTGAAAAATATAAATCAGATTAAAATAAACTAAATAATGCATTTGAAATTCTATCTCCTAAGTACCAATTATCAACAAAATTAAAATAAATTAAACATTAATTTTGATTACATACTTTATCTCTGAATATGATTAACTTAAAAGTAGCATATATGCAGTAAAAAATATATAACATTTTTATTTGATACTCAAAACAGCATCACTAAAATTGAAACTTTAAATCCATGCTAATATTTTAACATTTAATAATGTCATATGATAATACAAGTCTACTCATTAGAAATGTAAGGTTGTTTTTATTCTATTATTAGAATGTAAGCTAAATAAATTTAACGAATAAAAAAAATAAGAGAGCAAAACGCAACTTGGCTACAGCTGGCATTTTTGTGTCTTCTTCTCGAAATAAAAGAAAAAGGAGAGAGAGACATTATTTGAGATATAATTGCAGTTTGGTTTAGTAACGACAAATAGTTGTGGAGTGGGACTTGACCACGTCACTCTCACACTAAACCAAAGGCTATAAGATACTTACTATCTTCAATTCAGTGGGCTCTATGATGCAATGTGTTATTTAGTCAAATATTATTATCTCTTTAAATTATTTGAGTTATCATATTATACCTTTAAAATAATGTTAAGTTTTAAGTTTAGTCTATGAAAAAATATTTATTTGTAACTTATTTGTATTATTATATTCAACTTTTAATCAATTTCTCATATAATTTAACTTTTTTAACTATCAATTAATATGTTTTTTATTATATAATAATGTATTATCTCAGAATAATTATTAAAAGAATAATTTATATAATTATTTAATATTAGTCTAAATAGTGTGATATGTGTTTCAGAATTTAAAGTCTTGTGGGTATTATTTTTCTTGTTATTGACATTATTTATCAAACTACTTATATTGAAATGCCATGACAAAATGTTAGCACATTCTTAATGTTGCTACTAAAGCTTTGGTTTATCAAACTAACTTAACTAATCGGTTTTGAAAGTATGCTATCAGACATGTTTTTTTCTATATATAAATCGTATTTTTACTTTTTACATGATATCTTGATAATACTTATGCTTTTGAAAAATTATATGATAAATTGAGTGATATTTTCAACATAAAAGTTTTTAAATGTTATATAAGCATCGTCACCACTAAAAGAAAGAAATTGAACCAAGAGCAAGTCCAGTATGTTTTTGGAATATAAGCATAATACTAAAGATTATCTTGCTTTCAATCTTATTAATCATAATATAGAGATTTCTTGAAAAGTTGTTTTTTATGAAAATAAGTTTCTTTATTCTAATAGCAACACAACAAATACACTGCACAAATACCTTTACCCTTATAATAGTTTTGATAATATATTTTATGATAATATGACTAATGTTTGTATTAATAACTGTAACGATA
>Ga0099825_1006624_pt1 | contig 14396 bp, 17 predicted proteins | sample SiratroredBW_FD_76838 | JGI IMG/M metagenome (GOLD analysis project Ga0099825, IMG submission 76838) | Root nodule microbial communities of legume samples collected from California, USA - Siratro red BW | ecosystem: Host-associated > Plants > Roots > Nodule | place: USA: California | collected... | reverse complement strand
AAGAACTTGTCTTCAATTAATGTATTTTGGGTTTAAGCCCGTTTAACAGGCCCAATACGCAATTGAGAATCCGATAAAAATCTAAACCGGTATCTGTTCCCATTTCTCCTTCGTCTTACTCTGTATCTTCATCTTCATCTTTGTGTTCATCACCATGTCTTCTTTAACATTCACGGCAGAGGTAGCTTCCAGCTTCTTCGGCCTCGCTTACCGCAACCCCAAACCATTCACCCTCTCACTCCAAACCACTCTTCTCCCTCTCCTCCGCAGAACAAGCACTCGTTCCCTATCGCTAACCCACTCTCTCTCCGCGCCATTCCCTCTCAGACCCGCTCGCCGCTTCACAGTCGCCGCTACCACCGCTGCGCCGCCTCAATCCGAGGAGTCCGACGCTTCCACTGTCATCCCCCCCGACAATCGCATTCCGGCAACCATCATCACCGGCTTCCTCGGTTCCGGCAAGGTATCCGTCCTATTTCCCTCCTTTTCTTTCTCAGAATAAAATAACAGCTGAGCTGAACTCTTGAATGTCTTTAACCGAGCAGACGACGCTGCTGAACCATATTCTGACAGCGGAGCATGGAAAGCGCATTGCGGTTATTGAGAACGAGGTATTTGTGTAGTGGAGTTTGCTCATTTTTTATGGTTATGTGAATTTGAATGCGATTGTTTCGGTTAATGTGTTGCTTAGTGGAACGAACTTACACTTACACACTCTGTATTGTTTGTAGTTTGGTGAAATTGATATAGATGGTTCTTTGGTCGCGGCAAAAGCTGCTGGTGCTGAAGATATTATGATGCTGAACAATGGCTGTCTTTGCTGTACTGTGAGGGGTGACCTTGTTCGAATGATTTCCGAATTAGTTGCTAAGAAGAAAGGAAAATTTGACCACATTGTTATTGAGACTACAGGTGAGTGAGTAACTTCAGGTTTTGTGTGTGTATGTAATTGTTTTCGTGCTTTGCGTATTGTAGAATTGAAGTTTTGATCTGGTAGAGTTTATTCTCAAGGTGTCATGGACCTCCTTATTAGTTATTGCGATTGTGTATGATTGTACTTTGTTTCTGTTTTTGTTGTTTGTACTTTGCACTTCGACAGGTTTGGCGAATCCAGCACCAATAATCCAGACCTTTTATGCGGAAGAAAATATTTTTAATGAAGTCAAATTGGATGGCGTTGTCACTCTCGTTGATGCGAAGCATGCTGGTTTTCATCTTGACGAGGTTAAGCCAAAAGGTGTGGTCAATGAGGCTGTGGAACAGATTGCTTATGCGGATCGCATAATCGTAAATAAGGTATTGGCTAATTTATTTTTGTTGTGGAATGGCTTTAGTTTTGCAAAAATGAAACATTTAGATTATTTAAGGCGTATCAGTTTTGATTTGGCAACTGGCCAACCTACTAAAGGATAGAGTATTTTTATTGTAGTATGGGCAACCTTGTCTTTCCATATATTCAATGTGAAGTTATTAGTAGAATTCTACATTCCAGGTTATGAAATGAGATGAATATTATCTTTATGACTGAAATTGTAGGCTAATGATATTCTTGTCTATATTGCACCAGACTGACCTAGTTGGTGAACCAGACCTTGCTTCTTTGGTCCAGCGGATAAGGGTTGGTGTCTATCTCCTCCTATTGTATCTAAGAGTTCAGTTTTAGTTTTAATTTTAATTTTGTTTCATTATTTTGAGCCCCACATGAACTTGGCTTTGTCTTTAATTCAGAAAATAAACAGCTTGGCCAACTTAAAGCAGACAGAATATGGAAAAGTTAACTTGGATTATGTTCTTGGCATTGGGGGCTTTGATCTGGAGAGGTAGCTTTTTGGTCTTGTTTCCGATTTACTGGATTTGAATTGTTTAAGAAAATGGCAATCTAAATTTGGGCTCACTAGTTCTCTGCACAAGGAGTTTCTTGTTAATCATATGGTTCCTGCGTGACTATACACTCATATATAAACAATTATAATATATCCTAGTCTTTTATACTGAAATTATTTTTGTCTGTTTACTATTCCTTGTCCCTAATAATATATATCTTTGAGAACTATTTGTGTTATTATTATCCTTATTGGTGACAATGCTCACAGCAGTACTCTCATTCCTGTTGTTGCTTTGGTGCTATGTAATCCATAACCTTAAGTGGATATTTCAAATTTTCTGCTTAATATTATGATATCTTTCTAAATCTTGATATATAATTTGTATTTTCTTGATCTTCTACCAGGATTGAGAATTCCATTAATGATGAAGGTGCAAAAGAAGATCATGACCATAGCCATGACCACAAGCATGAGCACCATGACCACGGGCACGAGCACCATGAACATGATCATCACCATGACCACAAGCATGGTACCTGTTATTTTTATCTTGAGTTAGTTGTATACATGCCATTTATTCTTGTTTGTAGCACTAGTCGCAATGTACTGATGCTCAGGTCTTATCAGTCTTAGTGTGTAGATTTACTTGTTTGGATGCCTATATATATATTATTACTTCCTCTAGATTTGGCATTTGGATAGCGATCAGTTCCTAAGAAGTTGCTTCCTATTTCGTCATTCATAAGGACATGCTTGTGGAATATGTCATTTTAATTTTGTTGGGTATAATATCCATTTTGTTGTGTACAGAACACCACGATCACCACGATCATGATCATACTCACGATCCTGGTGTTTCATCCGTCAGCATAGTTTGTGAAGGAAGCTTAGACCTTGAGAAGGTTAGACATAGACGTATACTTAATGCTAAGTGTGTCAATTTCTATTTTCCATTTGGATGGCTGCGGAATGCCGTTCATTCTTTTATGTACATGTAAAAGGTCAATGTTGGTATTTGTCTTCTAAACGGCTATCTTTTTTAGGCTAACATGTGGCTTGGTAACTTGTTACTGGATCGGAGTGAAGACATTTATAGGATGAAGGGTCTTCTATCTGTTGAAGGAATGAATGAGAGATTTGTCTTTCAGGCAAGCTTAAATTCCTTTCCCGTGAAGGGGTTGCCTCATGGATATTGAGTCAACTCCTTAAATTTTCCACTCGGCTTCGTTATTACCCATCGACTCTGACAATTATCATTTAAGTTCAGTTTCGCTGAATTAAGCAATTTTATTTTATTTTTTAACAGGGAGTTCATGACATATTTCAAGGTTCACCTGAGAGGTTGTGGGGTCCGGATGAACCAAGGATAAACAAAATTGTGTTCATTGGGAAAAACTTGGATGCTAAGGAATTGGAAAAAGGATTCAAGGCTTGTTTACTATGATACTAAGAAACTCAATACAGTGCTTTGAAGTATCTATCTGTTGCCCGTTGATGCACATTGAAGATGAGTCTGTCTGTATACCATGTAGACCGTCCAGATATATAATATAGTGAAGAGTCTTTCTTGGTGCTTCAAATGTGACTGCATTTGTTTTAACTGATTTTACTTGGTTTTGTTTCATGAGCTTAAATTTTGTTAAGAAGAATAATCCGAGAACATTTAACTTGTACTGATCAAAGGAGGTTAATTTACGAAAAAGGTACATTTTTTTTAATTTATAAAAAATAGGTAAATTTTAATTTTTTTATGAAGATATAATATTCTACAACATTTTAACCACCATACCGAATTTCATTCACCAATCTATCAGGTGTAAACTAGCACCACACTATTGAGGTAGTGTCTGACTTGTCAGTCACACAAATAATAGCAATTTCAGCGTTTGTGGTATTGCATGAACCCCAACTAAACTTACATTGTCTTCCACCTCATTCTCACCCCTCTCCTTTAGCATGCAGCAACACCATGAGCACAATGTTTTCACTAGGAAAATCTTCTATTGTTGTTTAAATGGGTTTATCTTAGTTTTGTGGATCTTACAATGTTACTTAGGTTTATGTACTCTAATGGTACTTATCGTGTCGGCAACAAAAGTTATTAGTTATATAAGCAACGTCATATCATTTGTAAAATTTGTTGGACCACATACCCATTGCAAGTAACTCTATTATAAACAACTTGAGGAACTAACCATCTTCATGAGCTTCTGCGTTGTGAACCCAACAAGTAAAACTGTCATCATTTTATTATTATTTTTTACAAAAATATCGTAGATTCGCTGTAAACGTAATAATTAAATATGCAAAGATTGAAAGATATGATATTAAAATGTACGAAGAAAAACTGTGATGAAATTCGGAATGATGATAATTGAATAGTAAAATATTAAAATGTGCTTGGCATAAATTAAAATGATTCTGATTTTTCAGAAATTACATTAAAAAACTAATATAGTAAGATAATTAAATTATTTGTTTTATAAACACTTAAAGGTCAAATAGATTTGTAGTAGTATTTTTATACGCACTATTTAATAAACATGTAAATTCGGTCTTAATAATTATTATATTACTTTCGAAACAACAATGTTGATATATTAATTTTGATAATCTCATACTTAGTATATTCATTAAATATTAAGTATAAATAATACTGAAAAAAAAATCGAAGTACTATTCCAATAAGATTAATTTTAGAGTTGCAAAAATTTATTTAGCCCATCACTAAATAAATAAGGAGGATAAACGGATTTTTTATTAGATCCTTATAAAAAATTTATAAAAAATAACAATTTTTAGCAAAACTAAAGAAATGACAAAACACTTCCATGTCCTTTTTGTAAGAAAAGAAAAGAAAGGAGCACTGATATTATCATATATATTCAATTTAATATTTAGTAATAGCGATATAGAAGTGAAAGGAAGGGGAAGCTTGCCCAAACCCCAAATAGGGTTTTTATTCCCGCTCTGCTCACTGAGACTGACGACGTTACGAGTGTATTCCATCTTCTTCACCCGTAACGACTCTGTTACTGTGAATGTTTAATTGAAACAAAAACCCTAAATTAAACCCTAACCACCCCACGCCATGTATCTCTACAGTCTCACTCTCCAGCGTCCCACCGGCATCATCTGTGCCATCAACGGCAGCTTCTCCGGCGGCAAGAGCCAGGAAATCGTCGTTGCCCGCGGCAAGGTCCTCGATCTCCTCCGTCCCGACGACAATGGCCGGATCCAAACCATCCTCTCCGTCGAAATCTTCGGCGCCATTCGCTCCCTCGCTCAGTTCCGCCTTATGGGCGCTCAGAAGGACTACATCGTCGTCGGCTCCGACTCCGGCCGCATCGTAATCCTCGAATACAACAAGGAGAAAAACGTATTCGACAAAGTTCACCAAGAAACCTTCGGAAAATCTGGTTGCCGCCGAATTGTCCCAGGTCAGTACCTCGCCATCGATCCAAAGGGTAGGGCAGTTATGATTGGCGCCTGCGAGAAGCAGAAGCTCGTTTATGTTTTGAATAGGGACACTGCTGCTAGGTTAACCATTTCTTCCCCTTTAGAGGCTCATAAGTCGCACACTTTAGTTTATTCAATCTGCGGTGTTGATTGTGGGTTTGAAAACCCTATTTTTGCTGCTATTGAATTGGACTACTCTGAGGCTGACCAGGATTCCACTGGTCAGGCGGCTTCTGAGGCTCAGAAGCATTTGACCTTTTATGAGCTTGATCTTGGGCTCAACCATGTTTCCCGGAAGTGGTCTGAGCAGGTTGATAATGGGGCCAATTTGCTTGTTACTGTTCCTGGTGGTGGAGATGGCCCCAGTGGGGTGCTTGTTTGTGCTGAAAATTTTGTTATTTATAAGAATCAGGGTCATCCGGATGTTAGGGCTGTGATTCCGCGGCGGGACGACTTGCCAGCTGAGCGTGGCGTGCTTATTGTCTCCGCTGCCATGCATAAACTGAAGAGCATGTTCTTCTTCCTCCTGCAGACGGAGTATGGGGATATTTTTAAGGTCACGTTGGAACACAATAATGACCGTGTATCCGAATTGAAGATTAAATATTTTGATACTATTCCTGTTACTGCTTCGATGTGTGTGCTGAAGTCAGGGTTCTTGTTTGCTGCCTCAGAGTTTGGGAACCATGCTTTGTATCAATTTAAGTCTATAGGGGATGAGGATGATGTGGAGGCATCATCTGCCACGCTAATGGAAACCGAGGAAGGTTTTCAGCCTGTGTTTTTCCAGCCCAGAAGGCTGAAAAACCTTGTCAGGATTGACCAGGTTGAGAGTTTAATGCCAATAATGGATATGAAGGTCAGTAATCTCTTTGAAGAGGAAACTCCTCAGATTTTTACTCTCTGTGGACGGGGTCCTAGGTCGTCTTTGAGGATTTTGAGAACTGGTTTAGCGGTTAGTGAGATGGCTGTATCCAAGCTTCCTGGTGTACCAAGTGCTGTTTGGACGGTGAAGAAGAATGTTATTGATGAGTTTGATGCTTACATTGTTGTGTCATTCACGAACGCTACTCTTGTGCTTTCCATTGGTGAGACAGTTGAAGAAGTTAGTGACAGTGGGTTTCTTGACACTACTCCCTCCCTTGCTGTTTCTTTGATAGGAGATGATTCTCTCATGCAGGTTCACCCAAATGGTATCAGGCATATCAGGGAGGATGGCCGTATTAATGAATGGAGAACACCTGGAAAGAGGACAATCTCAAAAGTTGGATCAAATAGACTTCAAGTGGTTATTGCACTCAGTGGAGGGGAGCTTATATATTTTGAAGTAGATGTAACTGGTCAGTTGATGGAGGTGGAGAAGCATGAAATGTCTGGAGATGTTGCTTGTTTAGACATTGCTCCAGTACCCGAAGGCAGACAAAGATCTCGATTTCTTGCAGTTGGCTCATATGACAAGACCATCCGCATCTTATCACTGGATCCTGATGATTGTATGCAAGCACTAAGCGTTCAGAGTGTTTCTTCAGCTCCAGAATCTCTACTTTTTCTTGAAGTTCAAGCTTCTGTAGGTGGTGAGGATGGTGCAGATCATCCTGCTAGCCTTTTCTTGAATGCTGGGTTACAGAATGGTGTGTTGTTTAGAACTGTCGTAGATATGGTTACAGGTCAGCTTTCTGATTCTCGTTCTCGGTTCTTAGGATTGAGAGCCCCCAAGCTGTTTCCCATCATTGTGAGAGGCAAGCGGGCTATGCTTTGTTTGTCTAGTCGACCCTGGCTTGGTTACATTCACCAAGGACATTTCCTTTTAACACCCCTTTCATATGAAACCCTTGAATATGCTGCTTCATTTTCATCTGACCAGTGTGTGGAAGGTGTAGTTGCTGTTGCTGGGGAGGCCTTGAGAATTTTTACCATTGAAAGGTTAGGAGAAACATTTAATGAAACTGTAATTCCATTAAGGTACACACCAAGGAAATTTGTGCTGCAACCCAAACGAAAACTCCTGGTGATGATTGAGAGTGATCAGGGAGCATTAACTGCAGAAGAGCGTGAAGCTGCTAGGAAAGAGTGTTTCGAGGCTGCTCAAGCCGGGGAGAATGGTACTGGAAGTGCAGACCAAATGGAGAATGGTGGTGATGATGAAGATAAAGATGATCCCCTCTCAGATGAGCACTATGGTTATCCAAAAGCTGAATCAGATAAGTGGGTTTCATGCATCAGAGTTCTTGATCCAAGGACAGGAAATACAACTTGTCTTTTGGAGCTTCAGGAGAATGAGGCTGCTTTCAGCATTTGCACTGTAAATTTCCATGATAAGGAATATGGAACCCTTTTAGCTGTTGGGACGGCAAAGGGACTGCAATTTTTGCCCAAAAGGAGTGTAACTGCAGGATTTATTCATATTTATAGGTTTGTAGAGGATGGAAGATCTCTTGAACTTCTTCACAAAACACAGGTTGAAGGTGTTCCTCTTGCTTTATGTCAGTTTCAAGGAAGATTACTTGCAGGGATAGGACCTGTGCTCAGGCTATATGATTTGGGAAAAAGACGTCTGTTAAGAAAATGTGAGAATAAGCTATTCCCCAACACAATTGTCTCTATTCAGGCATATCGCGATCGGATTTATGTTGGTGATGTCCAAGAGGTATGTTCTATGTTATATCCATACATAGCTTATGTGCGTACTGGTTTCTCATGTGGAACCATAGAAGTAATTCAATCACTACTAATTGGCATCTTATTTTATGCATTAATCATGATGGATGCATTAACCCATAGCTGTCGAATATCTGTATTTGTGACCTGAGCATTCTGGTATTTATTTTTTTGGTAGCATTTGATTTATATCACTATGGATTCTGACATTAATTTGTCTGTGTGCTGCAAAATGCAATGTTCCACTGATTTGGTTTTTATACAAAGCTTCAGTGGATATTACTCTATTAAGGAAAGACATGACTAAGGCTTTTATGTTGTGAATTTATTCTCTCTTAATTTTGCAAATAGACAGTGTGCTTTTTCTTGGATCCAATGTGCTGCTGCACCGCATGTTTCAATTCACTGAATAAAATCTTCAGTTAAATTGTGTTTTTTTCTTTCTTCTCTCCAGTCTTTCCATTACTGCAAATATAGGCGGGACGAAAACCAACTCTACATATTTGCCGATGATTGTGTTCCAAGGTGGCTTACTGCATCGTACCACATAGATTTTGACACCATGGCAGGTGCAGACAAGTTTGGAAATATCTATTTTGTGCGGCTGCCACAGGATGTTTCAGATGAGATAGAAGAAGATCCTACTGGTGGTAGGATCAAGTGGGAGCAGGGAAAGCTGAATGGAGCTCCCAATAAGGTGGAAGAAATTGTACAGTTTCATGTTGGTGATGTGGTCACATGCTTGCAAAAGGCTTCTCTTATACCCGGTGGTGGAGAGTGCATTGTATTTGGAACAGTTATGGGAAGTATTGGGGCACTGCATGCCTTTACTTCACGAGATGATGTCGACTTCTTTTCTCATTTGGAGATGCACATGAGGCAGGATCACCCACCTCTGTGTGGAAGAGACCACATGGCATATAGATCTGCATATTTTCCTGTTAAGGTATACCTAATCAATATTATGCTGTTTATCGTTTTTATGAAATTGTTGGAAAGTGTTTTCTGCAATCTGTGGGATAAGAGTATCGTCCCTGTCTATATTTGTTTATTGTGTTTTTTGGCTGCGCATTAACTTTTGACAAATTTCTGATAGTCGTATTTTATTGTGTAGGATGTTATTGATGGGGATCTATGCGAGCAGTTCCCAACATTGCCAATGGATTTGCAGAGAAAAATTGCTGATGAATTGGACAGAACCCCTGGAGAGATACTGAAGAAACTTGAGGAAGTGAGAAATAAGATTATTTAAGAAATGGTTGCATGAAAGGTACGATTCCCTATTTTTATCTATTTGGGTCCTAACTGTTCTACGGTTGTTGTTATAGTAGATCTATAACCAATACTTGAGATTTAATTTTATTTTGGATGGATAATTCCAACATTGTGTCCACTCTCAACATGAGGATCTGTCCCCCTATCCATCTTCATGCAGATCGTATAATAAAGAGTTTAGATATCCTCAATAGAGAATGAAATATTACTGTTACACATGTTTACGAGAAACTAACCTCTTCAATGGGACTACCCTCCAACCCCTCGTCTCGACTATTTCCTTTTAAAGGATAGTCTTGGCTGAGGATTGTTTTCTTTATTTTCTATTGAATAAAAAATAAAAGGGAATTCTTCACTTGTCCAAGATTTTTGTTGTTTGATATTTCCCGAGGCAGTTGCTAAACAGGGTAATCAAAGAGGTCATCTACCTTTTTCTCCCCTTTAGAGATTTGGATCTTCAATTATGTGGTAGCTAAGTAGAAACCCCCACTTAGTAGTAGTTATTTGATTGGTTGATAATTATTGATGAGAGGAAAATAGAGGAAACTACATATTTTATTCTTTAGATTAGAACCCATGTTATAGGTGTTGTTTAAACATATCCCTGTGTTCCAATTAAACTACTTCCATCTGTTGCCATATGGGTCTTGCCTGAGATGATGACAATGATAATTAATCTTGAATAATTTTTCAGTTGCTCTACTGTTACTCAGTTTTGATTTGATGAATGTCTTGTGCTGTGTTTTGGTGTTGCAAGCAGGTCATAGTGGAAATGTGTTTTTCTAGTAGGTCATTTGCCCGCCGCAGCTATTTCAAATACTAACCAAGTGAAGTAAGCTTGTGTATCTCATTAATACGGGAAAGGTGATTTCTTGTCCTGTTTAATTCAAGGGGGATGAACCTGACGATAACTCTACGCGGTATTGGAGTCAAACCCACAAGCCTCAGTTGGCTATTTTATGTTGTAATTAGTCGTAGTTAACTGTTATCACGCTTTGTGGATGTGATAACGTGCCACATAACTTTCTATCTACGACTCACTCAGCAACCTGTCTTGTACTAGATGAGATGTTTCATTTAACGGGATTTGAAAGTTAGTGTAGAATATCACTGCTTTACCATTTCAACGAAAAGTTGGTTCTAGTTCTAGTTTTCCAAAATTGAACACCATTGCATTTAATGTACCTATTAAAATTCATCCTCAAACATTATGCATCTAAGGAATGATTAGAGAAATATTTATTTTATTTTATTGTTGAGCAACTGTGTAGTGGTAACCATTTGGGGTTCTGGTGTTGAATTTGTGGTGCCTGGGTTTTCCACGGTTTGTTGTTGGCTGTTGATTATCGTTAAACTGAATCCGAAGCCATTCTTTCCTTTTCAGATTTTGGTAGTTCTCACAGTAATTGAAAGGTGCATATCTCGCAATGGTTTTTGCTAAGTAGGGTTACGAAAGCTTTTGTGATCTTATATTCTGATTAAATTAGTTTTGAAGAGAAAAAAAAAAAAACTGATTCAACCACTGACTTTTAAAAGAAAATCAATTATAATTTAGTCCAATTAAGTAGTTGTTTGTATTGGATTGATTTTGAGTTTTAATCTTGTTTATTTTTTTACTAAATACTAAATAAATGGCGAGGTATATTTATAATTATAATATGGTTTAACATATGAAATATTTCGTTTATTAAGTTTTACATTTTTCAACTTTGTTAGATAAAATGTAGCACAGATTTTATAAACTTATGAATAAAAAAGTACATGACGATATATCAAAGAAAAAGGAATTCAATTTTTATTATAGCTTTAAGGGGATGAATTGGTATTGGATACTCGGAAAGTTCACTGTTGGAGTGACGACTAATGACTATCTAATTTACAACCATACATTATTTGAAATTATTATATAGTCTGATGCCGCTATGGTCATGAATCAAGAAAACTTGGTTACATGGTGCAGAAATTGATTAGGAGAATAGGAATGTGGTAATCTTGAAATAGGAAGTTGAGCCATGTGTTCCTTCATTAATTGATTTCAAACTGTACACGGGCTTCAACGGGCATAGAAAAAAGAACACGTAAAATGATGTTATGTCGTGCCCTCTAACCCTTATTCCTTCACTTTGTTTTCCAAATGTGACTTCACCAATTGGCTACAGATCAGACTTCACCAAATGTTCATGTTCTTCTTTCAGCTCTCTCTCCAATCTCGTATTTCCAAAGTGACATCTCTTCTCTATCCATGCAATAATATCCGAGAATACAATCTGCAAGTTTTCAGGTGGCTCTCCATACAGAAGACCATGCCACATTTTTGGGTACATCTTCAGTGTCTTGTCTGAGCTTGCAGCCACATCATGTAGCAGTTTGCTAATTGCTTTATCAGTCACTTGATCCTCCTCACCGTGTAAAACTAGAAAAGGAAGAGTAACCTAAACAAAACGAACATATTGCATTACTTAAATTGAATAATGTGTTTGTTATTTACTCATACCACACAAGGAACTTCACAAACCTCAGGCAGTCTTGTCTCAATCTCTCTACTGACCCTTACAAGTTCGTAGGCTGTTTTCAAACGAAGCTTTCCTTTGTAGCAATATTGGTTCGCTCTAATCTGCAATACAACTTGTGTCAACTTTTACTTGTGTATATATATAAAGATTCTGCAAAAAAAAAAAAAAAATGTTATGAAATACCTCTTCTCTGACTTTAGGCACTTTAAAGGCGATATCAATTATGTCTGGGCCGGGCACTACCCTCCACGACGGAGCAACTCTGCTTAGTGCAGTCAATACACTAGCCACCACTGGATTTGGTTTCATTTCTTCTGCAATCTGCAATTTATTAACAAATACCTACTTCAACTACTAAACCTCAATGCAACAATTCAGAGAACAAAACAAGTGTTCTTCTCTTTTACATGCTAAATAAATAATATATGTAATAACTCTCTAATACTCTTTTAGATTCTACCATCATTCAACTTTTTTTTTTCATTATAATTGTGTTGTGGTTGTTCTTTAGAGGGACTGAAAATTTCAAAGGGTCGGTGTATTTTTAAAGTAAAAATGCCTTAATAAATCCCTTTCTAGGCAGTGTATTCTGGTTCTGACGCAATATTACATTAATTTACTGAGGGACCATTCAACGGTTCTAAAAAGTCAAAGACCATCGATGTCAAATCTAGTTTCGGTCAAACGGATCCACTCATTTATTCCATTACTTAACGAATAAACTCAAATCTAATATATAAAAATATATATCTTCTATACTGTCTAATAATATCAAAATAGATAAAAACAAAACTATATCTATTTCTTGAGATAATTTTTCCGGTTCTAAATTATGCAGAACAAGTAAATGTGTGATGCACTGAATTAATAAAAAGGAAAGATTCTGATGCGCCTTATCTAGATAGAGTAACATACAAACTAATTTTCCATCTTTTTCTATCTCTTTCTATCTCTTGCGTGATTGTCTCACAAACGATTTCTGTATTTTTAGGTCAATAATTTTGCGTCTCTCTTACTGTATTATCTTGTAAACAATTTTGTACGCAAGCGGTTTTAATGCCTGTAATATTCTGAGGGGAAAGATAAAGAAAAGGACAGCGAACATATTCCCACAAACCATGAGAATAGATAAATAAGAAGAAAAGAAAAGTGTATGCAAAAATATCTACTGAATTTTAATGGGTCCAAGTTTGCAGGGTACTGAAAAATCACGGAACGCAACAATGATCAAACGCGTCTACAAGGACAATAGCTACCAACCCAAATAAAACTGAGTTGTTGCTGTTATCATACGTGGAGAACTTCTGGTCTTTTTTGTCATGTGATTGAAGTTCTGATGTATGATTATTTGATTAAACTAAATTTGGCACTATTAATGCTAGTTGAAGATTAAGCTCAATGAATGGTTAAATATATCAGCAAAAAGCAGTGTTTGTAAAACTAATCACAGAATAAGGACAAAAAAAAAAGTGGAGAAAGGAATGGAACCTTGCACATGGGTGCAACCAAAATTGCCCCATCCCAGTATTCTGGTTTTTTCCTATGCAGAAGAAGTGCCACAGCTCCTCCCATGGATTCCCCCATCAAGAACCTCATCTTCTTATTGTACTCTGCTTTTTCTGCAATTTCAATCATTGAAAAAAATAAATAAATAAAAGACAAATTCATTCACAAACATGTTCAACAAGAGACAAATTGGCCACGTCATGGTTGAAAACATGTTCAACAAAACAACCTAGTGGCAGACATCAAAAATAGACCACAGAGAGAGAAAGAAAATGCGAACCACAAACTGTGGTGAAATGTTGGAAACAATCGTCGATGACATTGTCAAAATCCATGACAAGACCAGGAACCCCTTCCGATTTTCCATGTCCTTCATAATCAATCCCAAACGTTGCAAAACCAGCTTTTGCAAGCCTTATTCCTGTGCCTGCAACACGTGTTTCAACGCTTCAATCATCGTCAAAAGTGCAGAAAATTTACATGAACCAAATCGACTTTCATCAAAAGGGTAATTGCGTAATTACTGTTCATGGTGATGCTGCATTCCATGGCGTAGCCATGGCACAAGAAGATCAAAGCTTTCGGACTTCCACTCGCCGGAAGCCATCGGCATGTAAAAAGCTTCACCCCTCGCGAATTCCGTACATATTCCTTAAAGACGTAGAAAAAAAAAAAAAAACCCACGTTAAGATTGTCTTCAATTTTTGTTTTTGAATTTGAATAGGATTAATATAAGACATGTCGATGTTAATTGTTACCTCCTCGTATTTGATCTCGTTGGTTTCACTGGCCTAAGGAAGACAAAAAAAAAAAAGTTATGAACAAAGATATGAAATTTACAGATAGATAGATGAAGAAAAAGAGAGAGAGAGAGAGAGAGAGAGAGAGACCATGAAGAAGGGTTTATTTTTGCTGAGAAAGATGAAGAGAGGGAGTTAAAGATTTGAGTGCATGAAACTGAGGAAACGAAAACACGTAAGAGTGTGAAGAAGAATGAAACTAGTTTCTTCATTTATAGAGAGAGAGAAGTGTTGTTTTCTGATTCCATGAAATCGTGAAAAAAAAAAAAAAAAAAAATTTTTTTTTTTTTTTTTTTTTTTTATTTTAAAAAAAATATTTTTTTTTTTTTATTATATTTTTTTTTTAATATTATTTTTTT
>Ga0099825_1006623_pt1 | contig 14397 bp, 11 predicted proteins | sample SiratroredBW_FD_76838 | JGI IMG/M metagenome (GOLD analysis project Ga0099825, IMG submission 76838) | Root nodule microbial communities of legume samples collected from California, USA - Siratro red BW | ecosystem: Host-associated > Plants > Roots > Nodule | place: USA: California | collected... | reverse complement strand
TATGGCTTCATCAAATCCATTTAGTATTGTGAGAATACTAACATAATTGAAAGGCTCTCATTCCCTGAATCTGACTTCAATGCAATGAACCATCAAAATTTGCATTTAAAATGGGAAGAGGACTATAACTTATGGGTTACTGAGAATTTCATACAGAGAGCAATACGATTTCATAAAGTGCAAAAATATACAAAATGATTCCACAAGAAAGCATTACAAAAGCAAAAATAAGAGTAAGAAAGTAGTTTTAGAGACTTCAAGAGGTACGCGATCATGTATTGGTTTTTGTGGTCTATTCTTGCTTGGCTTCCATTATTGTGTTTCTACGTTGTGTTCACTTTGTTAATTGTTATTTTGCTTTTTCGCTCCTTAAAATGTCTTCAATATGTGTCTAATCATAGAGAATAGAGTTGGTAGAGTATCAATTTTCAAAATTCAATAAAGTTACCCAACTGCCATGATATCATAATCATTCGAAAGCAATTGCTGCAATGGGCACAATTATGAATGTTCCTCCGTTATCCTTTTCCTTCAAGTATTACTCTACGTGCAAATCTTGACAACAAACCTGCAAATAGAAGAGAAACCCAAATAGAATCAATAAAACAAAAAGACACAAAAGATAAAGAAGAAAACAAACAGAAGAGAAAGAGGCAGTACTATCGCTGCAAGAACACGTAGCACTACCAATACACTGTGAGAACTACCACTCCACCGCAAGCACCACCTAATTCCTACCATAGCCACAATTTCCTGATATATCTCCTTCACTTGTCGTCCAGTTTCCATACAACTATTTCCTCACTTACCTCGCTGTAGCCAATGGCGATAACATAATCATTGTGAGTGACAGTTTCATCTCTATTCAATGATTTAATGCAAAATCGAATAACCTAAGCTAAAATCGAATGAGTTTAATCCAAAATTGAATGCCTTGAAAGCCTTTACCAAATGATCTAAGCGAATACCGAATGAGTTGAACCTCCACTAAATGAGAAAACCCAATACCAAATGACTAAACCCAAAACCGTATGCATTTTTCGAAAGTCTTGATCGAATACATGGTCCGAGGGCTTTTGCCAAATGTATTAGCTAAATGCATTAGCCGAATGCATGGTCCAAGAGCCTTTTCTCAAAGCCTTAGCCGAATTCATGGTCTAAGAGTCTTTCTCAAAAGTCTTGGCCGAATGCATAGTCTGAAAGCCTTAGTCGAATGCATAGTCCGAGAGTATTTTTTGAAAACTTTAGCCCAAAGGCTTTTCCAAAAGCCTTTTCTAAAAGCTTTTTCCGAATGATATTTCCAAAAACCTTCTCAAATTACCTTTGGCCGGATGCATTTTCTCAATTATTGTATTAAAATTATGCATTTGTTCAATTTATTTATTTTTATTATTTTTTTTCTAAAGAATCTAAAAGATTTCGAAATATATATATATATATATATATATAATTTTCAAAAATTCAAAAATACTAACCAAACAAAAAATTTTCTTCTAGAACTACGTAAGTCATGATTTTCTATCATGTATGAAAATACATAGGAGCAATGTCAATCTTTGTTGGGTCCTTTTTATTTAAAAAGATTTTTTTACTTGTATTTTCATTCCTATTTGGGGATGAAATAAACATTTTATAAAACTACACTCATTTTACTCATATTATTAAAGGTACTGTCTTAGAACGACCATTGTAGGGTGTTAATACCTTCACCACGTGTAACTGATTCCTAAACCTAAATTCAAATTCGCAAACTATATCTTTTAGTCATTTTTTCATAGTTTTCCATAATAAACTATGATGGCGACTTCATATCTATTTTCTTCCATAATCATTATCAATTTTATTTTATTTTCTTTTAATTCGTCGTTCTCGTCGTGATATTGTTTGCGACAGATGACGACTGCACTGGGGACTCTTGAGAGTCATGCCATTTTAATTTAATGAGTGAAAATAAGTGTGGTTTTTTGAATGTTTATGTTTGCCTTCTTTTTGTATATATAATTTGTTTACTTTCCTACTTTTATAATTATTGTTGAAATATTGAACTCTATGGTAGACGAAATGTTATATATCTGCCTGAGATCTTCTACTTATTTTGCAGGTGGGATTTAGGTGCGTTTTCTCGCTTCACACACACACTTTTGTTATTGCATATCTTGAGTGAAGCCCTATACTTGAGCCTGAGTAAGCTTAGATTTAAAAGGGGTTGTATAGCAATACTGATAGGGATGTACTTCCTTTTTTTGGTTTTTGTGAGAGTCTCAACTAGAGTTTGTTCTTTTTATTTGTCTGTTCATAGTAAGTTCTTTACCAACTGTTGTGGATGGTGCAATAAAGTGAGTCATAACTTTAGTGACCTTGAATCTCTAGGTATTATGAGTTATCCTGTCTGTGCATTTATAGTCCTAGATCCTTAAACGTTGAAACATTGAACCTTTTAAGGCACTAAGGGAGATATTCATGCATTTCAACCTCTCAGTGGTTTTTTTGAATGTGTTTATGTAAATTTTTTGATAATGTAACATATTTGATTACACATTTTTGTAACATTACATAATTGGAGGAGAAGGATGTGAGAAAATATAACTCATTATTTACTTCTCCAATGCATTGCATGCATGTTATTCCATTTAGTATTACATATTTATCATTCGTTTTTAAGCAGTAAAATTGTAAAGTTGTGTGCATAAATATCATGGAATTTAACATGGGATTTGAAATCGAGATAGAACCAGAATTGGGAAGTTTGAAGAAAAAAGTGAGAATAAAAGTAGTGGAGAATAATCTGAATGGTCTTGGAGAATTGGGAAGGAAACTTGAGGCAATACAAAGGGGAATTTTCAGAAGTAAATACGAAAATTTGTTGGGATTACTAGAAATGGAGGTTCAAGCACCTACTATTATTGCTCTTGCACAATACTATGATTCACCGCTGAGATGTTTCACCTTTCAAGACTTCCAATTAATGTTTACTATTGAGGAATTCAAGCAGATTTTGGATATGCTCTTTGGAGGGAAAGTTTCGTATAGGCATTTGGAACATCACACCTTTGTGATTACATTGTCGAGGATCATGAAAATACATCAGAAGGAGTTGAAAGATAGGCTCGTCACTATAAAAGACATCAAAGGATTTTTGCAGGGATTTTTGGAGGCATATCTACGTCAGTTGAATGACAAAGAAGATTGAGAAACTTTCATTGATTTTTTGCCTTAACTCTATACGGTGTTTTGATGTTTCCCAATTTTGAGGATTATGTAGATTATGATGCAATAGACGTGTTCGTGGCTGTTAAAACTCTATTTGAAAGTCCATTCAAGACAATATTTGTAGATACTTATGTGGCTCTGGATTTGTGCCATGAGAGAAAGATGAAGAAATTGCCATGTTGCCTGCCTACTCTTTATGTGTAGTTGATTCTCATATTAGACAAAGGGTGGTCTAGATCAAATGTCTAGTTGAGCTAGTAACACAAAGAAAGATGGAGGTGAAGAGTGCACAAGATTGGGCCTAATTCTTTGTTGGTATAGATCAAACGAAAATTCAATGGCAACCATCATGACAACAATAATCGCGTCTTATTTCCTATTGTGCGAAGTATCCTAATGTGTCGCTCATAGGAACTAAATGTTGTATGAACTATAATCTAGTATTAGCTCAACAACAGTTCGGATATCCCATAAAAGGAACCCCATCACTTCTTGCCTTAGTTGCACTGGAGTTTTATTATAAAAAGGGTCTCACCACCGAAATATTACATTAGGTCCAATATGTTTGAAAAAATGTAACCTATATGGAAAGGGATTCAAGACCCTAGGTTGTGAACAAATATATTCCTTATCATCGATGGATGTCAGAAAGGGTTAAAGAAATCAAATTGCCTTTCAAGCTAATCTCTCCTAATCCTATGAAAAAGGAACTAATGCCTAATGTAGAATCCAAAGGAGTAAAACGACTGAAGAAAGAGGTTGATAAGCTAAAAAGAAGAAATGTTGGTATGAATAATGATCTATAGAGTCTTCATCATGATTATATAGATCTCCGAAAGGAATATGAAGAAAAGACGAAGGTGAATGAAAAATTGATGAAAATGCAAATGACTAATAAGCAGGACCTGGTAGCCATTAATATAGAACTGACATTGAGAGCTCAAGAATGAAACATAGCTGCATCCTCAAAGCATCAATGGAAGACTTTATATGAAGAAATTAAGCAAGATAAACAAGAGGCATTAAGAAAATTGTGTGATCTTCAGGTTAGATTTGATAGCATGGAACATCAGATGAAAGAAACGGTGTTGGAATGTGAAGAAAGGATTCAATAAGAATAGTGACAAAGGGTGGAAATAGAAGAGAAGCACCAAGCTACAATGACTCAGGTGGAGAATTATGTAGTTAAACAAGAAAAAGTTGTAGCACAATGGAAAACATGCTTCTCTCAACTGGCTACTTTAGCAAACGGAGCAGTTAGTGGGGTCCCAGAAATGTTGCGCGAAGCTAAAACATCATTGCTATTTTCAATCCTCCAAATGAAGTCAATACTTTTTATAAAACATTGCTAATACGAGAAATGAAAAATATAATAGCTCATGCAAAAGACTGATAATCCCTTTGTTATACTTTCCCAAAAGATTCTGGTGTCAAACAATTTTGGGTTCTCGATCAAATTCAAATACATGTTGATTTTCATGAGTATTCACACAATTTTCATAATTACTACTTAAATAATTTTCATTTAGTTTATTTGTGCATTTTTATCTAGTTCTTTCCTAAAAATATAATAAAAAGAGAAACATAATTAAGGGTTTGTCAAAATTTGAATCAGAGGACGAGTGCGGATTCCATTTGAGCACCGAACATTTTATTTTGCAAGACTTGATGGACAAACATGTCTTACAAGTTTGTCTCAAAGGAAAGAAGAAGAGGTGTTTGTGAATGAATAATTGAATATAACTGGGCCTAAACCCCTAGTGATACATTTTATCAAGACTGCACCTACACATATGCCTCTAGGTCGACAGCCTGTGGTAATCGAAGCACCATTATCCTTTTCGTATAAGAATGAGTAGGTAGTTCCTTGGAGGTATGATGATAGTATCATACACGATGAGCAAAATAACGAAATCTTAAACTCTAACAAGCTTGCTATTAATAACATTTCTGAAATTGAAGGTATAACAAGGAGTGGTCGCCTTTTTGCACCTCCATAGTTGAGAAATGAGAAAAGCCATGAAAGAGCTAAAGAAGAGGCAGCTGTAGAAAAAGCAAAGACATTCTTGAAGGGAAAAACCTCGCAAATTGATCAGGGGACCGAGGAAAAAGATAAAAAAAAGAAATCAAAGACGAGGAAGCTTGCGAGTTCTTGAAGTTTTGTCCAACAAAGCGAGTATAAAGTGGTTTATCAATTGAATTGCATAGCGGCGAGAATTTCTTTGTTGAAATTATTGATGCATTCCACTTCCCATCGAGAGTTACTGATAAAAGTTTTAAGCGGAGCCCTATAAAACAAAATATCTCTATGGATAAATTTGAAAGAATTGTTAGCCACATCATTACTAATAATTTCCTAATATTTACCAAAGATGAAATACCCTCGAAGGGGAGAGGCCATAATAAAGTTCTTCATATATCTGTTAAATGAATGGATCATTTCATATCATGTGTGCTTATTGATAATGACTCATCCTTGAATGTCATGCCGAAAGCAACGTTGGATAAATTATCTGGTGATCGGGTACACTTACGTCTGAGTACTTTGGTGGTAAGAGCTTTTGATGGGAGTAAAAGGGAAGTCATTAGAGAGATAGAATTACCATTACAAGTTGGGCCATCTACATTCCAAATAGTATTCCAATTGATGGATATACTTCATGCATACAGTTATTTGTTAAGAAGTCCATGGATTCATATTGTCGGTGTCATTCCTTCCACTTTACACTAGAAGCTGAAATTTATAATTGATGACAAGTTGATCATAGTATATGGGGAAAAGGATTTGCTTGTAAGTGAACCATTATCTACTCCATACATTGAAGTTGCTAAAAAAGCTTTAAAAACTTCTTTCTAGGCTCTAGAGGTTGTGAATGTGGCCCATGTTGAACCTTTCAGGGTGAATCCTTACTTGTCGAATGTATCTTTGATGATGGCCAAAACTATGATAAAAAGGGTATAAATGTGGTAATGGGCTAAGCATAAATGACGAGTGATCTATGCTTTCACTGAAGTTAATTAAAAATAAAGAAAGATATGGCCTAGGGTACAAACCTACCGGAGCCGATAAAAGGAAGATAGTTGAGGAGAGGATGGAAAGGAGTAGAGCCAAGCTAGAGGGTCACGAGCCAAGATCAGAAGGAATCACTTTATGCGACATAAAGTATAGTTTTCGGAGTGTAGGACGGATAAATATTGATCAAGGGCTAAATGGATACTTATCCTGGACAATTCTCACTTGAGCAAGCCATTCTTGCCCGAGTGAGTGAGCTATTGTATTGCTTCTTTGTTATGGATGATTCTCGCTCAAGCTAGTCATTCTCGCTTGAGCGATCTTCAACTTCAACATTTTAATTATTTTCTTCATGCATATTCCAATCTTTTATTTTCTTCATTCTTTATCACTTGGAATTTACACAAAAACTGGGATTAAATGGTTTCATTCATCTCATAACTCAAGACCTATATTTAGATCCAATAATTCTCAAATTAGGAGTAATTGCTATTTCAAACAACAATTAAAATCAAAAGTAGTCAAGTTTTCTCATATACAATATATTTAAAATTGACACTTATCAGTACCAAATATGTTTTATATCTTGTTGTTATTGTTCATAAATTGATTCTTTGTGTAACTTTGTAAAATTTAGTGGAATCAACCATTTTAAGATTGAATTATTAAGACTAAATGTAGTATCAAATAATTCAAATCAGTATAAATCTCCTTGTACTTTCTTTTCTTGCTTATATTGTTTTAGTTTTGCTATACTCAATTCTTGAATTAAGTTGATTTTACTTATAATTATATTTTACTTTTAAGTGTGAAAAGAATTTTAAAAGAATAATTTTTCAAAAGAAAAAGAAATTAGAATCAATTCTCCATCTTCATTTAATTAAGTTATTTTTTTTTCTTAACATATCAAACTGTAACTGTGATTTTCTAAAACATACATTCATATACTACTACTATGAGTACTCATTACAATGAAATATATATATTCATTTTAACTAATAATTTATACATATCATCTAAATACAAAAGTATAAAAGTAATAATAAGATATAGATAACTTTATTTTATTTAATTTTATTGAATAATAATATTTATTTATACTTTATTTTTATTATTATTTTATATTTATTTATTCGAATTATAAAAAATAATATCTAAAATAATACAAAATAAAATAAAAATCAAAACAGAAACTATAAACAAATAATCAGATATAATTAATATATCACAGCCAAATAAAATAACAGAAAGATAAATTAATAAAAAGAGTAAATTTAAGATAAATTAAATAATATAAATATCAATAAACAAATATAATTAATGTGTGACTAAAAATAAATTAAATGACGGAAATATAAATAAATAAACAAATAAAAATATTATGTAGAAAAATTTAATAACAGAGATATAAATAAATAAAAAAAGCTAATGTGTAATTGAAGATAAATTTTAATTTAATTTTTATTTATTTTAGTTATTGATTTGATGACTTATATACTACTGTTTAAATATTTAAGAGATCAGTACTTAAATGTCTAAAAATAATTTTTGCTGCGATGATACACCCTGTTTACAAGGAAGTAAAATGTAATTGACCTTGTTCTTAAAATAAGTCAAATTTATTCTTTAAATATTAAACTCGTTAAAATAAATTTCATCTTCACGTGAGTCAATGAAATAGGAGGGATTATAAATTTTCATGCTTGCTTATCAATTCTTAGCTAGTATTTTTTAAAGAAAAATATTCATTTCCATATTTCAATTTAAAATCTTGATGATACTTTATAAGCTATTATTATTTATTACTATTATTATTATTATTATTATTATTATTACTACTACTATTATTATTATTATTATCTTCTGCTCTTCCCAAATTGCATGGTTAGTCCTCATATTGAAAGTGTAAAATTGGAATTAATTGAAAAAACAATAATTATTTTCTACTATTTCAAAAATAAAACCAAATTTATGTTAAATTTAATGATTGAAAACATTCAGTATATCAAGTTTAAGTAGATTTCGATGATAGGTATCTCGATTCGTCATTCATTTATTTAAAGTGCGTCATGCTTACGTTTCCATGTTGCTTTATTCTACCAAAACCGCGTTTGTTCAAACGCGTTTTCCCTCTGATGGTAGTATCCATACATAATTAATAATTAATTAGTTAAATAGCGTAATTAAGTTATGTGCAGTGTTTGATCAAATTTTCTTTCACCAGTAAAAAAAAATATATATTAATATAGTTTATATTCTGAGGCTCTAAACCCTAACGAAGGTTACACTCGTTTATGAGTCAACTCAGTTGTAATGCGGTGCCTAAGTTTTCTGAGTTTTTTAGTACTATTACTGTGTCACAGACCACATTGCTGACTAACAGCTACTCCATCTACTATATTAAAATTTGTATTAATTGATTTTTAATTTCGTTAATTTTTCGTCAATATAAAATATATAACGCATGCAAGAGTATAATTTTTCTCATCCTCATTCTTCATCAATTTTATATTTTGCCCACCAACACAGACTAGTTCCAGTTTTCGATTTAAGTACTTAATTAAAACGAAACGTTATTATATTGTTTTTCTCAACGATAACAAATTACGCGTTTTAAAAAAGAAAATGCAGAAAAACGAAAGAAGAATACAATACGAATCTTTTTTTCTTGATAAAATGTTATCGTATTGAATAAGAATAAGTATAAAATTTTAGATATTTTATGCACGAGGAGATTACGGAAAATTTTTTAAAAGGAAAACACACAGTCACGATATTTATTAATTAACATGCTGTGCGAAATTTAAAATTGAACTGACCAAATTTAAGTAATAATATTTAAGACAATTAAAAAGTATAAATTTAATAAAGAAGATTATGGGTTGTTGAGAAAGAAAATAACTCTTAAAAAGTAGGATGAAAATAAGCTGTGGTAAGATTTATGAGGTAGGTTTTAGCCTTACACGTGTTTAATTGCCTTTTTGACATGTACATATGTACTAAAAGGCGAAATGTTACTATTTTAAATTTTACTATGTTTTTTGAGCATGACATTTTTTATATATCCACTATTGCTCCTTAAATATATTTATGTGCCTGAGTTTAATTTTATATTAAGGTAATAACAAACAAATTAATATGACAATAACATAAAAAAAGTAGACTATTATTATTTATTTGCCTAAACCTTAAACTCATTATTTTTATTCAACGTAGGATCAAAATACAGTGTCTGATCTGATCATGGTTATAAATTATCCACATTAATATCACTTTATTAGAATGAAAAATTGAGAAAAAATACTGAAAAAGATTTTATAATAATGAAATATAAATCAAACTAAAAAAAATTAATACTACTTTAAATTCAAAATCTTAACAGAACGATTTTTTACATATTTTTATTAATACATCGTTAAACTTTTTTATTTATTTATTGAGATACTTAAGATACTTCACAATTATATTAAAATATTTTTGAACGAGACGAAATAAAAATTCTAATGTTTTTTATAGCAGTCTCAGGACACTTTTTTTTATAGCCATTTTCTAGCTTTTTCATTTTAAAACTAGTTTCCAGAAAAGTTTACGCTATTACCAGTGATTTTATCATCAAAAATTTATTTTCAATTAAGTGCTTAGAAAAGATAAACAAAATTTCAATGATATCATTTTTAAAGTTTTTATTTCAGGCCAATAGAGTAGATATGATAACATTGTTTGTACTATTTTCACTAAATCTTCTATGCTATTGTTCTCTTCATCGCTTGTGATATCACCAATAAAACAATTAAGTTTATGTTTGGAATTATAATTTTGAAAGAGAAAATAAAAGAGAAAACAGCCAAGTTATCTTATATACAAGTTAAGCAGTAGGAAGTCCCTTATATACTTTTTAAATTTTTTATACTCCTTTTTAGCGTATACATCTCATTCAACACATAATAAATCAAAGTGTATAAGTTCTTGAGGTACACGATAAGAAAATACAATATTTTGTAAACAAAAAAATCCATTAAAATAAATAAATAAATATTGGTTTACTTGTAAAATAACATAGAAAAGGTCCAATTATAAGCTAGCGTAATTTGGATAGACAATTTAGTCAACTCCGATACATAGAGAATATTTTGTGTTCTAGAAAAAAAAAAAAAAATCTCGGTCAAACCCGCAGACCATAGAAATCAAGACATAGAACAAGTAAGCACAAGGCAAAATAGAAATATGTGCATACACACATACTTTTTCATAATTTTAAAAATACAATACATGCTGAAAATTAAACTTAAAAAAAGCTCAAAATCTTTAGAAATTTTATAGCATTAAAACACTAATTTTGAAAACTTGAATTTGTAGCATTACCGTTAATGGTACTTTGTACAAATACGTTACTTGCAACATTTATCAAAACCTTCAGTTGACAATTTCTCCAAAAACGGTAGATTGTTCCCTAAAACACTTAGCAAATTTGGATTTGAAGATCAAAAAGATTATTGCATCCAATCCAAGTGTCTTCTCCCCCTTCAATACTACAATAAATGTAGTTCAACAACAAGAAACCCCAATTTGAATGCTCCACCATCTCCATTTATTTGTCCTAAAAAAAGAGGAACCACGTCCACCAGAAGACCCAAGAAAAAAAAGTGACCAAAACACAACAATAATTGAACAAAAAAGTTTTGATCCTAAGCACATAGCGTCAATGTTTTGGTGTTGCCATAAGAAAATGTTTGTATGTGTCAACACCAATAATAAATAGAAGAGGCTTTATTTCATTGAAAAGTCCTCGTATATTCGCCCGTTCTCCAAGGTTATTGACACTGTCTGATTCGGTTCGATTCCGGTTCAGTTCCGGTCGGTTTATTTGACGTAAAACCCATAGTTAACCGCTTATTGTTTGCCAGCTTACACAAGTATGTAGACAGTGCACACAAACAAAACACAAACGTTCAAAACGGTTTAAACTGTTGTGCCTGTACATTTCTCATTCCAGTGTTACTTTTCTTTCCTTCTAAATCAACTCAGTTTTAAAGTTTTTTTTTTTACTTAAATTAACAAAATTATTACTTCAAAACAGGAAAAAAATTTACTTATTTAATTAACAAATAGATGGGTAGTTTGTTTAAAACATGTAATTTTCTAAATAGTAACTTATTCAAGAAACATATGGAATTTGTTTATTAAAACAAGCAGTTCCCATAACACATGTAAAAAAAATACAAATCACCTTATTTTATTAATGTAAACGCTTATTTAAAATAGTTAAACAAAAACAAAGCGATTATGATTCTGCTTCTTAAAAAATATATAAAAAAAACTTTTCTTCTAAAACAGGTAGATTGGACAAAATATAATATATGTGGGTTTGTTTTGTCAAAAATCACTCATTTTAAAAGGACAAACAAACTCACCTTGGAATATAGGTTGATTTAGCTTACTTTCTATGAATATTTGAAGTCAATAATATTTATTGAAAGCAAAATTGTAGTAGACAAAACTGAAAACATCAATCAATACGTTTTTTCTAAGGCCAAAACATTAATTAATTTGAAATTGATAGAGTATTAACTAATAGACCTTAAATTACTCAAACTTTTATCATTTCAAATTAAAAACAATAAATAAAAATTTAATGTAAAATGTATTTAAAAGAAATGAATGTTATGTTGAAAAATGATAGAAAAAGATAATGTTAGAAAGTTTTGAAATTTAAGTGGGGTAAAATGAAGAAAAAATGATTAAAAAACGTAAGAATAAAGGATAAACTGAGACATGTGTTATTAAGAGAAAGTGTTGAAAGTGGGAAAAGAAGAGATGAGGTGAAGGTGTCGGAAAGATCCAACTAACGAAGGAAGCAATTTACTTTCATACATAAATGAATACAGTTGGACTGTGTCGTATTAATCTTAAATTAATCTTTTCTCTTTCTCTCTCTCTCCCTACAAATTTAACACTTTCCCTTTCGCTTTCTTTCTTTCTTTCCTCCTTCTACTTTTACTCCTTCAGCTTCTCTCTCTACAGTGTCAATTTTCTCCGGCGACGTCGTTTCACTCTCTCTCTTCTTGTTGACTTCGCCGATCACCCTCGCTACGCGGCCATGGGGCATTGTTGCAGCAAAAACATCGCCGTCAACAACGAGGCGGTGCCCGCTGATCACCGCCCCAAGACGCCGCATTACGCGCCGCCCTCTCCACCGCCGGCTTCGGGGAGCTCACTATCCGGCGCCACGCCTGGCAGGAACACGCCGGCGCACTCCTTTTCCACCAGCCCCTTCCCGAGCCCTCTCCCGCCCGGAGTGGCGCCGTCGCCAGCCAAGACGCCGGGGAGGAAGTTCCGGTGGCCGCTGCCGCCGCCCTCTCCGGCGAAGCCGATCATGGCGGCGCTGCTGCGGCGGCAGGGGAAGGCGAAGCCGAAGGAAGGGCCCATACCGGAGGAGCAAGGGGAGGGTGGCGGTGAGGGAGAGAGGTCGCTGGATAAGAGTTTCGGTTATGGGAAGAATTTTGGGGCGAAGTTCGAGTTGGGGAAGGAAGTGGGTCGAGGGCATTTCGGTCACACTTGTTGGGCCAAGGGGAAGAAGGGTGAACTTAAGGGACAATCCGTTGCTGTAAAAATCATATCCAAAGCTAAGGTGAGAGGGTTTCTTGTGTTTCTGTGACCTTTCTTTTTTATAATTGTGAAGATCGTGTGATGTTTTTCTTTGTTTACTTGGAGTTGGAGATGGTAACGTTGACTCTTGGTCAATTCAGGATCAGTTTCAGACTTCCTGCATCACTGTTTTGCGACTGGAATTTCATGTAGCGTGTGATTAGTATTGACTGTTTGCTCTTATTTTTTGTTTTTTTGGATTTGGAAACTCAATTTAGGAGTCAAGCCTGCTTAGTGTCATGGTACTGATTTTGAATCATTTGTTTGAATTTTCCTCCGTGTGTAAAATAAAAATACGTTCTGTGTGGATATACTGATAGTGTTATGGAATTGGAGCCTACTGAGGTGGTGGTAGCTGGGCACAGGAATTCACAATGGTTTTCTTGGAGGTGATCAAGGTTGCTGCTTTCTGGTTTGTGGTATTGAAATAACTAGTTATTGTTACTTTCTAAGCTAGTGCCGATCAGAAAGGAAAATGCTATGGAGATCTTTTTTATGGGAGAATTTATGAGATTTGAAAGTAGGGAATAGAAAGCGAGTGAATGGTTGCGCTTAGGCACCTGTTTCAATTACTTGGACGTTAGTCAGAGCAAATCTACCACTCCAAGCTTCTACATTATTTCACCCATTTGATATGATTTTAACATTTAAAGTGCACATATGATGCCGAAACAAACATAAGGTAAATTGTGGTGAAAATGGATGACAAATGATGTTGTTTGTAACCGGGGCTTTACCTCTGTATTTCTTGTTGGTCTCTTGGGAGCATTAGAAAGATTCTTGAGGAAAGGTGGCATAAATGGTTGTATTGTATGTTATGAGACAAGTAAGCAAAAGATGAATTTGCACATATGTAGTGTGGACAAGTTGTTGGAAAGTGTGGCTTCTGTATAAGTTTTTCTGTATGTGTGGACTGTGACTCGTCTATAGATGTTTTGCATTTGTTCTATCAGCGGCCATTAGGCTGTGGTCCAAACGGTAGAGGTTCCAAATCACACGGATAGAGCAGGTGATATGCACAAGACCTTGTTGCCAAAGTTACTTGCGTGTTTGATAAAGACCATTTTATTTCCCCCGGTTAGATCATCTGTAAACATATGTGTGCTTAATTGTAAATTAAAGAATCCATATAGTGAGTCTGGTTATTTATTTTTTCTTCCTCCATTATGAGCCAAGTTGGAGGATAGCGAATAAGCTTAAAAGGAACGGAAGATGAAGAAGAAAATTAAGATTCTGGAATTTTCCTTTAGTCCAAGCACTATGAGAATCAGTTGATTTAAACGTTTTCTTTGAGTTGCTTGGCCTCTTGTAGTTGATTTTTGTAGGAAAAGGACTGGAAAAAGCTGTCTCCTTAGTTCTGTACCTTTTCATTATCCTTCGAAACAATCAAATTGGAGTTTGAGAGTAAATATTAATTGCTATGGGAGAATCATGTATTGTGATGTTATGGTCATAGATTCCATAGTTTGTTTTATGCCATCCATCAACACGAATTAAGACTCAATTTTCAAGCTTTTGCTAATCTTTCC